>TARA_R110002072_G_scaffold302603_1_pt1 | contig 186113 bp, 152 predicted proteins | sample TARA_R110002072 | Tara Oceans TARA_R110002072 (sample SAMEA4397118) | marine metagenome | biome: Polar Biome; feature: [SRF] surface water layer (ENVO:00010504); material: water (ENVO:00002006), including particulate matter (ENVO:01000060) such as... | depth 5 m
CGCTGCCGTCATCAACCTTCTGAAGTGATTGTCAACACGACCTAGGGCGCACGTCATCAAAATAATCTGTTCTCGATTAATGTCCTGCACTCGGTTAGGGCGCGACCGACGCGCTACATCCAACTTCGGCATCGCGCAAATTGTTCAGTAGACACAACTTCAACGCCGTTCCACACATCGGACCGTCAATTCGTTGATCGCCCGTCGCTTTCGACCAGCAAATCATAGTCTCAATGCCCCGAGTGAATTCCACAGACCCCGTTGGTCTCAGCTTTTCAGCTGGATTCTGTACCGGATCGAGTACCGGACATTGAGTAGAGTCTTGAAGCTGGTGGTCTGCGTAGAAAGTGAGCCGGTCGAATTTGATTCGACCGGCTCGAAGTTAAGTGACCGTGTCGCTTTTCCGTTTACTTTTTGGCTTCCTTCTGTTCCGCAACAGACTTTGATCCGTCGTTTTTAGCGGTCTGGTCCTTTGACTGGGGTTCGCTACCGTGTGATTTGCCGTTTTTGTCATCGTCGTGTCTCCGAGTGTGGGACAAAAAGTAGAATCTGAAGGCGACATGCCCTCAGCAGAGTCCTGTCGGGAGCCACGAGCAAAGAGAAACTGACTGCAGCCCGGTTCTGCGCAAGAACAGAGGCGTCGAACCAAGGCTACTCCAGCAACCCTCGCCAAAGGGCACCATAGAACAGCACTCGGCCGACGCCCCATTCGAGGGGCGCGGCTTCGGTTGTGCTGCTTCTATGGTTGCAAGAGCCTTTCGGCTCAGGTTGGCGATTTTGCTGGAAGCAGTTTCTGAACGCTCGCGCTCAGTCAGTGTTGTCACTCACTCCGGCAGTCATCGGAGTGGCAGTTCTCAATTGTTTCTGATCAATAGTTCCTGTTTCTGTGAGAGAGTTAAATGATGCTTTCAGGACCGGGTTTACCTGTCGTTTGAAGGGACTTCCAATGTGTTCTCCAGACAATCGACGGTGATCAGCAACTTCGTCAATATGGCCACCAGGCAGTCGTTCGCTCAGGGGCGACGCGCACTTCAGGGACTCTGCGGCAGGTGGATCGGCTTGTGCTCGTGCGTGAATTCTATTACCGATGTGCTTTCCGAGACGAAACAGTTGAGCGGCTATGGAGAGCCATCTGATACAGGTAGTAACACACGACGATGCTGTTTCTATGCTGGAGTATTTTGATGGTCTGGATGATCCTCGCAGCTCGATCAATCGACAGCATCTGCTGGGAGACCTGATTGTGATCAGCGTGTGCGGAGTGCTCGCCGGTGCGGATGGTCCGAAGGCGATTGGAGTGTGGGCGAGGATGCACTCGGAGTGGTTGAAGAAGTACCTCGAACTTCCCCACGGTATCCCGTCTCACGACACGATTGGTCGACTGCTGGCGGCGCTGCGGCCAGCCGCCTTTCATGCGTGTTTCGAGCAATGGATTGCGAGCCTGCGTCAACGGGGCGCTGGTGGTCTCACGGATGAGGTGATCGCGATTGATGGTAAAGCACCACTTCATTTGTTTAACGGCGACGTTCCCATAACCGGAGGAAAAGTCTCGGGCCGTTGTTTCTCGTGAGTGCCTGGTCCGTGCAGGGATGAATCAGTCTGGGACAGTTGGCGACCGAGGAGAAATCCAACGAAATCACGGCAATTCCCGAACTGATTGATCAAATCGAGTTGAACAACGCGATTGTGACCATCGATGCGGCGGGCTGCCAGAAAAACATCGCGGCGAAGATTGCGAGTAAAGGTGGAGACTACTTACTGGCTCTGAAAGGAAGCCAGGGCAATCAGCATCAAGCCGTGATGGACCACGTGATCGAACAGCTGGAAAATGACTTTGCCACAACGACCGTTGACCGATACGTGGAAACAATGAAAGGGCACGGTCGTGAAGACACAGTGGAGTACTTTCATCTGCCCGTCCCAAAGACGCTGCCTGATGCGTCACTGTGGAAGAAGTTGAGGACGATTGGCGTGGCCGTTCGAACGAGTCTACAAAGCGGAAAAGAAACGACTGACATTCGCTTCTTTATCTCGTCGCTGAGCCTGGGAGTACGTCGTTTCGCAGCAGCAGGTCGCGGTCACTGGGGAATCGAAAACAGTTTACACTGGTGCCTGGACGTGACGTTCCGCGAAGCCGACAGCCGAGTCCGTGACCGCTTTGCCGCCGACAACCTGGCATGGTTGAAACGCTTCGCGATCAGCCTCCTGAAGCAGCAGAACGACAAGGAAAGCATCGCCATGAGACGCCGAATGGCCGGGTGGAACGTCGACTACCTGATGCAAGTACTTGGTATCACAGCACGTTAGTACGTGTTTGCCCTGGGATGAGCGTCGATCCATTCCTGGACATGGAAGGGCTGCAGCTGCTCGACGTTCAGTTGTGGCGTTGCTTGAAGAAACCACTGACAACGTTCGCGATACCACTCGTAGGTACGGGCCGCTCGGTGTTTCAGCGTCCATTCCTGAAACGTATCAAAAATCCCGGCAACGGATTGAGTGCTTACTACCCGTTTTGCCGGACGGGCCATCAGTTCGTGAAATCGCTTAAACGCCGCTTTGCGATCAGGGCCAAGGTTGTGCCGCTTTCCGTCGATCGTGACGAACCACGCTTTTCGCTCTCGACGATACCACGGCTTTGGTGAACGCGCCATTCCAAACCTCCCAGCTCTGGTTAAAGAAAAAACCGATGAGCAGACTGAAAGGCTTGCGGGCCCCGTGTTGCAGCACGGGGTCTTTTATGTACCGGAAGTCTGTACCGAAGCAAGACAATTCTGATTCGAGTTGACGTAAGTCGTTATGTAGTAAAGCACGCCCGGTAGGATTCGAACCTACGACCGCCGGATTAGAAATCCGGTGCTCTATCCAGCTGAGCTACGGGCGCAATTTGTGGGATTTCGATTTTGCGTTTTTTCGACCGTGCCCACTGCTGTATGGGTGAGGGTTGGCAGGCGAATTGACGCGTCGAGGCGATGTGATTCTGCGGCTGTCGATCTCAATCAATCGGCCTGACGAATCGCATTCTAGTTTCATTGAGTCATTCAGCAATCGCACGGCACCGCTGGCCTCGAAGGTCGTTGTGCCAGGGCATCATCGTGGGGGCAACACGTTGCATCCAGGCAACGTTTCAAAACGTGAAGAGCGGCATGGGCGAGGGAAACTTCAAGTATTTATTCCTCGTAAACATCTTCTGTAAAGGAACTTGTAGCTCGTCCGTCCCGGCAGCGCAAAGCTGACTGAACGGTTTGGTATTCAGTCTGCTTTACATCTTTTCAGACAGCGGGCGTCGAGAACAACGACACTGAAGCCTGCTTCAATTCAGAACCTGCCAGCCACGAGGAACACTCCAATGACAAACCTCTTCACTCAACTGCTCAATGACGAAAACGGTTTCCTGATGTCGGCCGAGCTGATTCTGCTGGCTTCGATTCTTGTGCTCGGTCTGGTCGTCGGGTTGAGCGAAGTTTCGTTTGCGATCAACAATGAGCTGGAAGATGTCGCGTCAGCCTTCAGCTCGATGAATCAGTCGTATTCTGCCAGCGGCTCTCACTCTCATGGAAAGGGACGCCGATCAGGGAGTCGCTTCAACGATGAGCGAGACAATTGCGACAGCCAGTGGGATATTCAGGCGAGCGGCTGGAAGGGGGAAAATTGAGTACGCATAAGGCGGCTCGGCTGACAATTCTGATGAACCAATCAAAGCGGCCTGCGCGCGACTCCCGCCCGCAGATCGCTTTTTCTTTCGGTTTACGAAGGTGGCGGAGGCGGAGGCAGCTTCAAAGGATCCGGTTCGGCATCGTTCGATTGCAAATTCTGTAGAGGCTCAGCGGTATCGCGAGAGGCTTCCCGGACATGAACGCCGATGATTGTAACTCGCGGTGTTCGGCGTGGTGATGCGGAAACTGGAGACGCTGTCGCTGGCGAGCGGCTATTCTGTTCGGGATTGCCCGCGCTTTCGTTGCCCGCCGCAGAATCAGTCGTCGGATTTCCCTGAGCGGCGTTTCCGGCAGCTGCGATTGATTCAGCTCTTGGCAGGTTTGGATTAAGCAGGTCCAGCCTGATGTTGCCGTATCGGATTCCGGAAGGTGACGCGGCAGTCCACCACGGTGCGGTCGCCTGGTTTGCAGAGACAGACTTACTGGCCGGGGCTCCCAGAACGACAACCAGTGGGGCGACCAGTGGGGCGACCGGTTGTGGCCCGGGAGGAAATTCAAACAGTAGCGTTGTGCCAGCGAGCTGCGGGGCAGATGGCCTTAATGGGTTACCGCCGTCGACGACCCCGCTGAATCGGATGACTGTTTCTCCCGATGGATGCGTCTCAAGGCTGCTTTGCCGGATGGCTCGCGCAGCGTCGGCTGGACCTGGAAAGACAACCGCAACCTGTGCCAGCTCTGACTGCCATGCGGGTTCGCAGGCGATGATCAGGTCGTCGTCGCCAAACTTTGGCTCAACGGCAACTCGAATCGACGTTCGCAACCGCTGGATGGTTGCTGGCGGTATCGGATGTGTCCTCGCGAGTTCGGCGGCGGCCTGCATCAGACTGAGAATCGGCAGTGCGGCCAGCGTGTCCTCGTTGGCCAGCGCCTGAGCCAGCTTCTCTGACTGATGCTGCCGGTAATACATCCCGACGAGTGCTACCGTGCTGCGAGTTGTTTCCAGGTCGACGTCGATGTTGCGCAGGATGGCATCCTCGGCGTCTTTGAGCTGGCCGTGTTTCTCCAGAACCTGAGCGGCCATCAGATTTGCCTGCCAGACGTCGGGCGAATGAGCGAGCGCCTGGCGTGCTGATTTGTCGGCTCCAGGCTGGTTGAGATAAGTCTGCATGACGGCGAGGTTGGCCAGCGATGATGCCATCATGTCATCTCGACGAAAGTAACCGTGGCCGAGGTTGGCCAGGTTGTTATACGTTTCTGAGGATGCCGAAAAGTCACCCAGTCCCTGCTGAGTTCGGGCGAGGTAGTACCAGTACGGAGGGTAGCACTCCATGAACGGTTCCATCCGCTTCAGGATACGCAGCCGCTTTTCAAGATTCGGCTCCTGAATGGCTGCGGTCAGATCGTCCAGATCGTTGCCGCGAACAAGCCACCGGTCAGGAATGTTCCGCGACTGTGTCAGCTTCCAGAAGGTATCCAGAAACTTCGACGACTTGTCGACAACCGCGGTGATTCGGCTCTTCTCAACTTTCCATGTGTCGAACTCACGAGTCCAGCTCATGTCACGGTAATCGAGCCAGGAATTAACACCGGTGTAAACGGCTCGCTCGAAAGAAAGCGTCGCCATCTGTGCCGCCACCGCCAGCGCTGTCCCACCGATTTCACGGTGCAGCGTTTTCTTGAACTTCTCCTGCAGAACGCCGGTCTCTCGTTCTGCAATGTCGATTTCTGAAATCTCATCCAGCACGCTGGTGTAGAGCTTGATGACCGCCTCGTCAGCGATTCCGTCAAGGTTCAGGTTGTTGAGGATTTTCTCCTGCTCTTCGAGCATCACTCGCTTGGACGGGTTCTGCCGAATTCGATGAAACGACGCGCGGCAGTAGTTCAACGCGACCGCCGTCGATCGATCTCGACTGTCCGGGTTTGTCGGCCCGTCAGCCGCAGTCGCCTGAGTTGCGACACTTGCCAGGAATGCGGCACAAGCGAGGAGCAAACAGAAAGACGATAGTGAAAGCGACAGATTCTGACGATGAGCGGGCAACATTTGCCACTCCTTCTGGAGACGCAGGCAGGGGCAGATCACGACAAGGTCTGAACGAACAGTCGTGGCAGGCTTACTGCGGAGTGATGAGTTCTCCGCGACCGGAAAGTCTAAGTTGAGGAACATCAGGCTGGACTGAATTCGACAGCCAATTCAACGAACGACCGGATCTCTGGTCCTGCCGTAAGGACCAGGCAAGGTTTGAGGACAGCGTTAAGCCTTTGCCAATCGCCCTATCGCGAACCGCTTACCTGACCGTCACTGTGACCTCGGAATTTGCGCGAATTGCCATACGCTCGATCGAACGTGGCTACCGCTTGCGCGACACATACGATCCCTGACAGAATCTGAGACCACGGCTTGAGAGCTTCAAAATGCGCAACGGCTGTTTACCGCTCCGCCGTTCCTTCGGCAGATTTGGAAAGGCGTGCAAAGCATTATCCGCAATCGAATTGAGCCATCAGTGGAAACGAATCTGGCCATCGACAGGCGGGAATCCAGCTCACTCAGGTTGCCTGATCCAGTCGTCGATCTGTGCGAGGATCTCTTCGATCAGGAACAGGCGTGAAAATTTTGCCTGAGGACTGAGATCAATAGCGGCGTGCTTGAATGTTCGTGCGGCAAGAACCAGGAAGTCTTTCAGCGTTTCCGGCGTTGACAGCTCAACCAGGGTTAATCCCGTTGAAATTGACCGTGCGGCGTAGTCTTCTGCCAAAGCTTCGTCTGTGAAGATCGGGATCTGCTTTTCGGCGTCGCCAGTGAGTTTACGAGCGACGACACGAAATCCTTCGTCAAACAGAACACTGCCAGTTTCAGTATCTCGGTTGAACTGTGTGGCGAGCACGAAGCAGGGGAACGTCCAGAGGAATTCTGATTTGGGCATGGTCGAAGTCCCTGAGTGGTCAATGCTGAATTTCACCACAAGAGCCTCAGAGCTTCGCTTTCGAGAAGCAAGGCGACCCCACCAGCACAATCAGGCGATGCCCGCGTCCTGCACAGCTTTAACAACCGCCTCGTGAAGCGGGCCGTTGGAAACGACGACGCCGCGATTCTGCGTCAGCTCATGCCCCTGAGTGAAGTCGAGTGGTTTGCCGTTGATGTCGGAAACGGTTCCGCCTGCTTCCTGCACGACGAGTGCGCCGCCTGCATGATCCCAGATCTTTTCCTGGTAGGCCTTCTTCGTTGGCAGCCGAAGGTAGATGTCTGCCTGGCCGCGAGCAACGACGGCATACTTAGCCTGACTGTCGAGCCGCACGGGCTCTTTGGTAATGCCGAGCGACTCGGCAATCTGAGCCGATCGGCTGTGCGAACTGTGACCGGATTCGACGGACTCACAAAGCCGAGCATCCGGCCAGTCGATCGCGGCGCCTGTTTGAATCTTCGTCGCATCATCCAGGCTGAAGTCGCGACCTTCGATCGAAGTAACAAATGCGCCCGCTCCGCGAACGGCAAACAACAGCGATCCCGGTGACGACTCGTCATCTGGGTCGAGTGGAAGGTTCGGACAACCGACTGCCGCCACCGTCAGATTCCCGTCAATGATCAGAGCCAGCGAGATGGCATACTGCTGACCTCGCAGAAAGCCCTTCGTTCCATCAATTGGATCGAGCGTCCAGAATCGAGGCCCAGCTTTTCCGTTTCCATGATCAATCCATGAACAGACTTCGTCCGCAGTCGTGGCGACATCGATCGCCGCCAGCTCTTCCAGAATGCGGTCGACGAATCCGGCGTTCTCGCCACCTCTCAATTCAGCGGCGTCTTCTTCGCCGACAATCGGATCGTCTGGAAAGGCAGCCTTTAACGCGTGACAGATGACAGCCTGGCTGGCGTAATCGGCGATGGTAACCGGGCTTCGATCCTGCTTCTCAAGCACGTCATCGGTGATCTGCTGCTGCACGGCCTGAGTGACTTGTGCTGCCTTTCGCACAGCAGCAATCGCCGTCTGAAGTTCCCTTTGATACTCATCCATGATCCAGTAATTCTCCCGCCGCAGCCGCGGCCTGATTTCAAAATAAACTGAGCAGCATTTTTCTACTTGTTGAATTTCGGCAGCGACACTTCGACTGGGGCATCCTCAACTTTCAGCAGGACGCGAATAAATGATTCCTGCCGATCTGCCTGCAGCAGTTGCCCATCGAGTTGAATTCTCGCTGTTGAAGTTTTGAGCCGGCCAAACAGAACGGCTCGATCCAGAGGCAAGCAGTCAGACAGTTCAAGCCCCGAGAAGGCATCGTTCATCAATCCGGTGTAAGCACGACCGCCGGCGATCCTGTAAAAGGTGATCATTCGCAAGATGGTCTGAAGATCGATTTCGCGACGATCCCAATCTACCTGAGTATGCTCAAACTCGTCGCCTGCACTACCGGCTCCTTTTCGACCAGTCCGCTGAAATCGGGAACCGGTCAGATAACTCTTCAGTTCGCGACCTCCGGTTGTCTTCCCGGTTGAGGACCAGACGACTCCCGGCTCGATGGCCGAGCTGCCGAGCGAGTCGCCCCCCAGGTAATCGTGGAAGTAAATGCGGTTCCCAAAGACCAGCACCCAGTCGTCAATCGGACCGGGCAAGTGATGTGTGAACGTGCTGTCGCGCGAAAGATGTCCAGTCCCTGCCTGTTTAAGATTCAGATCAAACAGCTCTGTCGAGACCATGCAGGTTGCCGAGGCTCCCAGAATTCGATCTGAAGCCGCCGGGATCGGCAGGTTCCGGATCTCGTCGCGATTTTCTGAGTAAGTGTAGCCAGCTCCGCCCAGATTCAGACCAGCAGCGCGATACATCCCGCCGAAGTTTGATTCGGGAGCGGCAATCCAGTGCAGCCATCCTTTAGAGGAGTCGCGACTCGCTGGTTCCGTGCCTGTCGGCGATGGAGTCTCTGTCGAACCAGTTTCCAGCGCGGAAGAATCGTGACTGATCTCGACCTGGTAGCGGCGATGCTCAGGGCTGTAGATCGTCGACCAGACTGTCTGACGAGCGAAGCCGCTGCCGGCATCGAGGTCAATCAACTCGCACACCCGGGAGCGGATGTTGGTTCCGTTGGCGCCGCCAGCCACGGAGCTGGCCAGTAATCCTGCCCCGACAACAATCGTCGGAAAGGTCATCCAGGTCAGACCTGGCCTCTTAAGCAGGCGATGTACGAGGACATAATCGAGCGGGCCGATAACCAGCAGGAACAGCAGGACAACTCCCAGCACGCTGAGAGTCGAACGTTCTTCGACGTGAGGAATCGTCTCCATCCCAATCTGAAACTGCGTTGCCAGTTCGGTGACTCCAGAATGAGAAATTCGCTGGCCCGCAGAATCTTCGTCGACGCTGACGGCGGGCAGATCAGCAATTGCTGCCACGAAACTGTCGAGCGCCCTCCACCTCGCCAGCGGCGCCTCGTCGAGATCAACTCCCAGCATGGTGATGCGTCCAAACCCGTGAGCTGACCTCGTCAGAAGCGGGCCTTCGATGCCTGTCACGACGTCGGCGCCATCCTGTGACCGAATGATCGACCCTTTGATCCTCGACGCGATCGGAATCCGGAGGCTGCTATGAGCGTACGCCTCCAGGCCGCTGAGATCACTCAGCGATGAAGCCACGACTTCCCGATTCTCCAGAATCCATTCCGCAATCGGACTGCTGGTCAACTCTTCAACGTGAGTTCCGACAATCGCCACAACGTGACCACCGTGACGAACCCATTGATTCAACGCTGCGGACTGTTCTTCATTCAGGTCAAAACTTCCGGCCAGGAATACGGTGCTGATTGCCGAGTAGGTCTGCCACCGGGTTGGCAGTTCGCGGGCGGATTCCAGCGACGTGAAATGAATGCCCCGCTCAACGATCGCGTTCTGAATGGACTCCTGTTTCGATTTGCCCGTTCGACTTCCCCCGATCGTTCCCGCGGCAACCCAGACCGGAACTGAATGTCGAACAATGTTGAAGTCAGCCGTTTCCGAAATCGACTCCACTGCCATCAGACGCCGGGATGCAAGAACGCCACCCGATTCGGCAACAACCTTCAAACTCACCGCTTCCTCAAGCCGGCCCGGCATGAAGAACAACGACGCCGTCGTCGGACTGTTGGACGCAAGCTTGATCACCGCCGACGGGTACGTTGCCGGGTTGCCAGTCGGGTCCGTCGCGGTCACTTCAACCCGACATTCGACGGCTTCTGTCGCAGCAAGCTGAACCTGAAGACGAGTCCAGACGCCGGGACGCGTCACCTGTCCCATACCGACTTCGACCGACTCGATCGAAACGTCAGCGCGTACAGAAGACGCCAGACAGAACAGAACGGCGAAAACGCTCTGGAGAAAACGAAACGGGAAATATCGCAAAGACATGCCGAGAAAACTCCGACCAGACAGGCAGAAACAGGCGGGAATGCTAGCCTGAATCATTCACGAGGCGTAGGGTCTGAGTGAAGGAAATACGCCGCCCGGTACTGCGGCGGACATCCTGAGCAGGACAGGCGGCGGCTGAACAATCGTCATCATAAAAAACGAGGCCCGGCGGTGTGATTCGCCAGGCCTCAGTTCTGAGTTTCATCGTCGAGAATCAGGCAGGTTTCGCAAAGAGCAAACGGCCTGAAAGTCACGATCACCTACTGAAAGCGTCGCAGAGCGTAGCTGGCTCCGCGCCAGGCGGACAGTTCCCGCTGGTTGGTTTTCAGAGCCTGCTCGTAGTTCGAAGCAGCTTCCTGATTCTTCCCCTGAGCCAGTTGCTGCTCGGCGATGAAGTACCGCGCTTCGCACATCTGAGCGGTCTGAATTTCCGGCGTGCTCTTGTCGACTCGAGCGGCCAGTTCTTCCGCAGAAATGTCGCCCATATTGTACAGGATGACCCAGTCGATCCAGTCGCGTTCGTTTTCTTTGCGGGCTCGGCTGGACTGCGCGATACCAGTTGCTTCGGCCTTTCGTCCAGAACGAATCAGCGTCCAGACTCGCCATGGGTTGATGAACCGGGCGGTCGAGTCCATCTGGATAACCTTATTAAACTCCTGAATCGCTCCGGCATAGTCCTTGCCGAAGTAGCGAGCGAAGCCGGCATCAACATGAGCAGCAACGTCTTCCGGAGTTTTCTGAATGATCATTTCAAAGTCGCGAGCCGCTTCCTGCCACTTGCCCTGCACCAGTCGTGAAGTTCCCAGCAGCGACTGCACAGCGGGCTGATTCGGGTTGAGCTGAAGCGAAGCCGCAAAGTCTTTTTCGGCGTCAGCCGGACGACCGCCCTGCAGCCAGGTGTAACCTCGATTGGTCAGAGCGATGTCGTACTTCGGATTCTTCTGCAACGCGGCCGAGAAGGCGCGAATCGCTTCGTTGTAGCGTTTCAGATTCTGGTAGAGCATGCCGAGGTTGTTGTAAACCAGCGGCTCATCCGGGAATGCTTTGATCGCGGCGCTGTAAGCCTGGATGGCTTCGTCGTTTCGCTTGGTTTCTGTGTAAAGTTCGGCGATCGCCATGTACGAGGCGATGTGTTTCGGGTTGACTGCCAGAGCCTGATTGAAGTCGGCAACCGCAGCGTCCGTCTGCTTCATAGCGGCTTTGGCCAAAGCACGCTGGTAGTAGACGTTGGATTTCTGTTCGGGAGTAATTCCCGGCTGCGGCAGAAGCTGATCGGCGATTCCGACGGCGACTTGAGCGTGACTCGACTGATCCTCGATCCGAGTCAGATTCGTCATGCCATAAAGGTACGGCAGGTAGTAGTTGAACTCGGGCGTCGACGCGACAGAAATTGCCGTTCGAGCATCGGTGATGCCTTCCCGGATCATCGCGGCATCGCCCATGATAATGGCGAGTTCAATCTTTGCGCTGCCTCTCAGATGCAACGCGATGTTGTCGTTCGCGTTGGCGGCAATGATCGGCGTTGTGGCGTCAATGACGCCCTGCCAGTTGCCCACATCGTAGGCTTTGACGGCAGCCTGACGCTGAGCTTCGTGAGCGGGATCCGGATCGGCGAAAGCCGTCGCAGACAGAGCCAACAATAACGCTAAAGACGTCGAAAACCTCATACTGGAGTCCTTTCCCGTACGGAGGGAAGCCCTGCCAATTCTGGCCAGGGGCACCATACCACGGCCCGGGCCTCTCATGATCAGGCCCGGATCCGATACACAATCTTCCATGCACGCGGTCCTTCCGCGCGTTGTACAGCCGGGCGTTATACTGACTCACCAAATTCGCTGCTATAGGTGTTTTTGAGCAGGCAAGATGGCGGATATTTCTCGATGACGCATCCGTCGCCTGCCTGCTGGCGTTTCTCAATCCGACCGCGCTTCGTTTCGGATCGTGATGTCACTTGTTTCCGTCGCCGGCGAGAAATGCACGCAGTGATAAGTTGTGTGCGTTCCGCGCAGTTTTGACAGCGTTGCGACGATCTTTCCGATCGCCGTCTCCCAGATTCAGGCTGAAACGGCGAGATTCGCTGCATCGACGATCTGGATCCTCTCGCCGGTCGCGAATATCTGCTTTCCATCTGAAAGCCACTTTGACTGACCAGAAAGAAGTCCGCCGAGTACCGGGCATTTTTCTGTTGGACTTTTCCGGAAGCGGTTCACTCACTGCGAGTGATCGTGCTGAGTTTCAGATCGTGAGTGTGCAGGACTTCGCCGTCGATAGTGATCGCCTCGAAGCGGACGGTCGGATCTTGTGCCTTCGTGTTGAATTTCATCAGGGCGTACGAGCAGGTTTTGCTGTGCCCCCAGACGAGGCCTGGCGTCTTCACAACCGGATGTGTGTGTCGGTTCGTGAGCTTCGAGCTTTCGAACTCGTAAAGGTCGTAGCCGTTGTCGCGGCTTGTGATGCGAAGGTCCGTGCGGTGGCGGTCGGCGGCGACCAGGAACACTCCGTTAATTTTCTGAGTCTCGATGTACGAGAAGATTTCCTCGCGTTCCTTCGCGAAGCCGTCCCACGGATCTTTGCTGCCCGGCTTGATGTTCTCCGTAAAGGGCACTGGTGAAGCCAGCACTTTGAACGTGCCACGTGAGTTCTTCAATGTTTCCTTCAGCCAGGCCTTCTGCACGGGGCCGAGCATTGTCGGTTCAGGCTTGCGGGTTCGGTAGTAACGACCGTCGAGCATGATGAAATGGACGTCGCCAATGTAGAAGTCGTACCAGCAGCCGGGCTGCTTTTCGCCGCCGCCGTACGCCGGATTCACCCAGTTCTGACGGAAGACATTCCAGACCGGACGCTTCCATGCCGGGCTGTCGATTTCCGGGCCGGGTACGCAATCGTTGGTGGCAAAGTCGTGGTCATCGTAGATCGAGTAGATGCTTCTCGACGAAATGAAGCGTCGCCATTCAGGTCGAGACTGCCGACGGTAGTAGCAGTATTTCATCGTGAGGTCGTGTTCGGGATCGTCGATGTAGACGTTGTCTCCGAGCATCAGAAACGCGTGCGGGTCGGCCTTGCTGATCGTATCCCACATGTACTCCCACTCGGGCACGTAGCCCGCTCCGCCTCCAAAGCCGACACTGAATTCACCAGCGGAGTGCTGCTTTGGTGACGTTCTGAAAGTTGGCTTGTCCATCACGTAGAGCTTGCTGTCAATCTCGATGGCGTACCGGTAGCGGGTTCCTGGCTGAAGGCCCTGAGCGATTCCAATGCCTGTAAAGTCGTCTTCCGCTTTTGTGGTGACCGGGGATGAAATCGAAACTGGAAAGTCGCCGTCCATTGGAAATACGCGAACCGCGAATGTCGACTCTTTCGCCGTGCGGATCCAGAACGACGCTCCGGAGTCTGTGACCGATCCAACCATCGGCCCGTGGATTAACACTTCCGGCTTGTGCTTTCCCTGCCAACTCTTGAACTCTTCCGTCTCGTACAAAGGGGCGAGTACGTCACGCGGTCCGGCAACAAAACGATCAAAGACCAGCCCTTTATCGAGAGCCGTCTTTGCATGCTCAACGGCATCGTTGACGTTTCCCTGACGAAGCGAACTCATCATCCGAACGAAATGGGTTTCCGGCTCTTCCGCATCAGCGGGGGCGAGTTCTTTGTCGACTTTGTCGAACTGGCCGGCGGCCACAAATCGCGTCGCGTCACGCTGTGGATCGTGCTGCGCCGAGCAGCGGTTCGAATAACCAGCAAGTAATGCCAGAAAGAGCACCAGGAATGTGGACCGGGACATCGATTCTCCAAATTACTGAGACCGGGCTGTCGAAAGCGTCAGCCGCGCCATGGCGGACCGTGACTTGAGCGGTTGGGGCAGTGAGTCTAATCACCAATCGTGTCGCCGCCAGCCTGGAACCGTCCCGACCTCGCATGATCCAATCTGAATTCCGTTCGTACTTGTCGACAGCGAATCGACGCACGATTCTGTGAGCCGTTGCTGGAAAGCACCGTTCGGATACACTCCTTCAGCACAGAAAGAGGGATGCTTTCTGGTGACGCATCGAGCGGACAGTTACTTCAGGAATCAACAGCCGTTCCAGTAGATCGTACGAGGCGCACGCAATGGAAAGCTACGGGCTGATCGTCTTCATGATGGTGGCACTGGGGACAGGATTCCTGATTTGCGAAGTCTTTATCCCCTCGGCCGGGATTCTCACTGCTGCGTCGATCCTCTGTTACCTTGTCGCCACGTTCTGTGCCTGGAAAGGCTGGTATCAGACGGGAGCGACCATCTGGTGGTGGGGTTACGTGTTCGGAATGCTGATTCTGCTGCCGACGACAATTTCGGGAACGGTCTACATCTTCCCCAGAACGTCGTACGGCAAATCGGTGCTGGCCATTCCGCAGTCGCTGGAAGAGGTGACTCCGTTTCAGGAAGAAGCAACTCGGCTCAACGGATTGATTGGCTCTCGCGGTAAAACAACGACGATGTTCTCGCCCGGCGGCATGGTGCAGGTCGGGCTTGAAAAGTTTCACGCGGAAAGCGACGGAGCCCTTATTCACGCCGACCAGGAAGTTGTGGTCGTCGGCGTCAAGGGGAACCGGCTGGTCGTCAGATCCGCCGAACTTCACGACAGGATTGCACAGTCGACCGCGAGTCTTAAGACTGCGGCACTGAACGAAGAGCCAAATCGAGGCGGCAGCGGGGGCGCCGATACAACGGCAACTGACGCAGCAAATGATAACCCGATCGATTTCGACATTCCCGAGAACGTTTAAGCTCGATCGAATTATGATCTCCAGGCGACGGAACCTGGAACCGGCAAAAAGGACACCTCATGTTTGATCCGACATTGCTTCTGGCAGTCACCAGTCTGCTGGCCGCCCCTGGTGACGACACCAGTCGCAACTTCATGATTGGCATCTCCATCTTCGTGATGGTTCTAATGCTGATTTTTGTCGTCGTCTTCTTCCGGTACATCGGCCTGTGGATTCAGTGCACGATGACTCGGGCAAACATCTCGTTCCCGAATCTGGTCATGATGTCGCTGCGAAAGGTCAATCCAACGATCATCGTTCGCAGCAAGATTATGGCCGTTCAGGCTGGACTGCTTAAGGACTATCCGATCAGCACTCGCCAGCTGGAAGCGCACTACCTGGCTGGTGGAAACGTTCCTAACGTTATTCGTGCGTTGATCGCCGCCCACCGCGCGCGTCTGGACATCGACTGGCAAACCGCTCAGGCAATCGACCTGGCAGGCCGGGACATTCTGGACGCCGTTAAAACCAGCGTTCACCCCAAAGTGATCGACTGTCCGGATCCGAACAAGAACGCCGGAACTCTCGACGCTGTCGCCGGTGACGGTATTCAATTGCGAGCCCGCGCTCGCGTCACCGTCCGTACCAACCTGAAGCAGCTGATCGGCGGTGCAACGGAAGAAACGGTGATCGCTCGTGTCGGACAGGGGATCGTCCAGGCAATCGGCTCAAACCCGAACTATGCATCAGTTCTTGAAAACCCGGACGCCATTTCAAAGCTCGTCCTGTCGCAAGGCCTGGAAGCGAATACCGCCTTCGAGATCGTCTCGATCGACATTGCCGACATCGACGTCGGAGAGAATATCGGAGCTCGGCTTCAGGCCGACCAGGCCGAAGCAGACATGAGAGTCGCTCGTGCAAAAGCAGAAGAGCTGCGAGCCGTGTCGACAGCTCGTGAGCAGGAGATGATCGCCCGGGTCCAGGAATCTCGCGCGAAGGTCGTTCTGGCCGAAGCCGAAGTTCCTAAAGCGACGGCTGAAGCATTCCGTAGTGGTCGATTGGGAATTCTCGACTACTACGATCTCAAGAACATTCAGGCTGATACAAAGATGCGAGAGTCGATTTCGATAACTGACAGGGCAGAATCTTCGCGGTCAGTCGTTGCTCCAGGCGGCTAAGCTGGCTCGCAACAGTTCGCGTTTTGGGTAACCGCTGCTGTCGGCTGTGCAGCCGGGTTTGAGTTCTGGCAGAGAGGGAAACCAGCGATGGCAACAACGTCGATTCTGGCTGCTCCGGGCGATTTTCTGCCGATACTTTTCGTTCTGATCGCGATCGCCAGCGGGATCATCAACTTCGTCAAAGAACGGAAAGCGGCAGCCAATAAGGCGAATTTCGACTCGCCTGATTTTGCAGCCAAAGGGAAAGTTAACCCGGACCTGCAATCCGAAATTGACGCGTTTCTCCAGGAAGTTTCGCCGAGCGATTTCGAAGAGGTGACACCCGTTCGGCAGGTCAACGCCGAGCAGCAACGTCGGCGACGCAGGAAAAACTCTGACGAAGAAGCTGAACGTCGGCGACAGGTCCGTGCGCGACGGGAGCATGAAAAGCGTCAGGCAAAGGCGGACCGAAAACGAGAATCGGTCAGAAAGCGACATCTTGAAACCAGCGAGCTGAGCGAAGTCAGCTCAAGACACGAAGTCGCCAATCGTCATGTTGACAGCTCGGTCCAGAACCGACACCTTGAACCTCACATTCATGCGGCAACGTCTTCGCTGACAGATCTGAATGCAACCAACGGTCATTCGGTAGCTCAACTGTTGCGAAATGCTGGCGGTCTTCGCAACGCGATCCTGCTCAACGAGATTCTGGGACCGCCAATCGCCAGCCGCCCTGGCCGTCAGCGCCGTTGATTTTTTGCAGCCTGTTCCAGACCACTGCCATGCTGGTTCGCGGTCGATGGTCAAGAATTCATGCCGCCGGTTTCGGTCAGACCTTCATCTTTAGCTTCCGCTTCCTTGATTGCGTAAAGAATCGTGTCGCCGAACTTACCTTTGCACTTGGGGCACTTCGCCTTGGCAATACCCTTGCCATTGGCACCGCCAAGCTTCTCTTTCTTGCGACTGTCTTCGCTGACAACCAGTCCGCAGCCCTGACATTTCCGACCGACGATTTCCAGTTCGATGCCTGGATCGGTTGTGTGAAACTCAGTGGTTTCGATCGACTCAATCTTCCTGTCACTGTAGTGGCATTTGTAAGTCGACTTGCTGTCTTCAAGCGGAACGCCTTCGAGCTGCCCCAAGTCTTTGACCTCAAACATCTGGTCAAGATGTTTTGCAAACTCACGGAAATCTGACAGTCCGAAAGAGACGAACAGGATATCTTTGACGTCTTTGTCCTGGCTTGTGACTGGCAATCGAACGGCGATCCGCCCGACACCGAACACAGGAATACCGGCAAACATGGACTCGTGAGCGTAGGCGGCCGGTTGGACGACGGTGACCTTCTCCATGTCGTCCTTCCCGAAAAGTCGATAACCGGCAGCCGGCAGGTCAAGAATTTCTTTTTCAAGACGGAGGTGATCCTGCATTGCGGCCCGAAGTTCTTCAACCTTCTTTTTGTTCTTCTCACCTGAGAACAGACCGGCACCCTGCTTCCCATTGGTAACAACTATGATTTTGTCAGTCGTGTATCCGAGGTCAACTTCCTGGAACTCTTTTTCGAGACTGCCAGGCTTGAGCTTCAATTTGGTCGGGTCGACCTGATGCAGCCGCATATCGAGCATCCAGTCTTTGTAGGGGCTCTCTTTCTTCTTCTCGAGTTCGGCCTGTTCCTTCTTTCGTTTCTCAGCATCCCAGTCGATTCCCGGCACGTGGAAGAACGACTTGCAACGGGGGCATCTTCCGGTCTGTCCTCGATGACGATCTTCGACCTGAATTCGATGGCCGTTCGGACAGAAGACAAAGACGAACCCCGGCATCGCCTGACGTTCACCCGACGCTCGTTTCTTTCGTCGACCTTTCTGACGCTGCTTTGCTTCGTTTTCTTCCTGAAGTGCGATATCCAGAAGCGGGTCACCTGTTGATTGAACCGGGGCTGACTCGGCTGGTTCGGTCGGCTGTTCCGTCGGTGGAGCTTCGGCGCCACCTTCATCAGCGCTGGCTTCTGGCGCGGGTTCTTTGTGGATCCCGGAATCAGCGGGCGTCGGAGTTTTTGACTCTGCCGCTGGCTCCGCCTCGACTTTCTGTGGCCGGCCCTTGATTGAATAGATTTCGCTCGGAGTTCGTGCAGCCGACGCCTGCGCTGCCTGAGCCTGCGCATGCTCTTCCTGAGTAATCATGTTCAGGCCATCGGCCAATTCAAAGTCGTCGTCCGTTGTCTCCAATGAGTTATCGGTCATCTCTGGCAACGGGGGCTCGTCCGGAGTCTTGCTTAAAGTTACCTGTTGCGGAGCGTCCAGCATTTTCTGGTACGACTCGGCAATGTCTTCGCGAAGAAAACCGCCACAACGCCAGCATCTCACGAGTCCACTGCGAACGTTTTCGCCGCAGTCCGGGCAAGCGACTTCGTCAGCGGCCCGCTCGACAGCAGGAAGGTCGGCGGCAATGCCGTCGGCAAGTTCTTCTTTCAGAACATGCTTGCAGGTAGGGCACTGAATCGTGTCGCTCAGAATCAGCGATTTGCAGGACGGGCAGGAAATGATCGAGACGCTCATCGGAAGAGCTTCCTGATGAAGGATGGGCTTGTGAAACTGCCAGCGTTTCGGTTCGAATCCGTTGTCGAGGGGCAAGGCCTTGGATCGTCGACGAATGATGGAACCGCTGGCAGCGTAAATTCTGGTGACAGGATGAAAAAGAGTCGATCACTCTACCAGAGGGATTCGCTGATTTCAGCCCGGAACTGCGTTCGCAGGCCAGCAACCGCTATGCCGCAGCAGACATTTCCAGCCAAGCTGTCACAATGTCCACATCGACGCACGCATGAACGATCCCCCATATCGCTCTGACTGTTGTCACTGCCAGTTGGTTTCGTGATCGGCGTTTCTGACGCGACCTGAGTATAAGATGCTGCCAGATTCGAACGGTCCTTCTGAAAGCATTCAGTTTCGGTGAATCATGTTCCAACCTGACGTCCGATTACGCAGTTCATACTGAGGATGCCCGTTCGATGCCTGCTGCGATTGCTTTCGATTTTGAGAAACGAATCGACCGGGAAATCGGTCTGAGCGACGTGCCAGCCGCTTTGAAGGACGGAGATTTCTGCTGGGTCAACCTGACTGGCGAGCAGGTTTCGAGAAAGGGGGAGTTCCTCAAACTTTTCGGGGTTCCTGACGAAGAAGCCGGCACACCGGGAGCGATCCGGTTTCACGCTCAGAAGGAGTGCATTCAGTTCATGCTGGCCGACGTGGATCTGGTCGATGGCCGGTTTTCCAGGTCACCCGTCACCGTCTACTTCGGGCAGAGCTTCATGTTTTCGGTGCATAAAAAACCTTCTGCTTTTGTGGTTGGTGCCCTGACTTCATGCCGCGAAAACTTTCGAAACATCGCGCTGTCACCAGGTTTTCTGCTCTTCGAACTGGCCGACCATCTGACACAAAACTACACCATTCTGGTCCAGACTCTGGCCACAAGGACTCAGGAAATCGAGTCGCAACTTTTCCATGAAGACAATGACGATCGTATTTTCACGGTCGTTGCCGGGCTGATTCGGTCAATTCTTGAGTTCTACAAAGTGATCGTGTCGTCGCGCGAGGTGCTTCACGATCTGGCGACGCGACTTTCGCCGTTCATCCCGGAAACGACACAGCCGTACCTCGAAAAGAAAGCCTCGCTCCTGGACCGCCTCAGCGTCGACGTCACAACCGAGCGCGAAATTCTGTCCGAGTCCCTGCACCTTTACATGGGGATCGTGACGCATCGAACGAACGCCCTGCTGACTCGGCTAACCGTTGTGGGGACGCTGTTTCTGCCGCTGACCTTTATTGCGGGCGTCTACCTTTATTGCGGGCGTCTATGGTATGAATTTTCGGGTGATGCCGGAGCTTGACTGGAAGTACGGTTACCTCACGTTCTGGCTCGTGGCCGGCTCGACGGCACTCGGCCTGACAGCCTATATGCAACGGAAAAAGTGGTTGTAATGGATGTCCCGTGCCGATTATTCGTTCAAAACGGTGCCACTTTGTAAATCACTTTCGGTTGACCTGTCTTCACAAACGGTGGCGACCGGAGTCTGATTTTCGTCGTAAGTTACTTGCGGAACATATTTTGCAAGCGTAAAAAGTGTATCTCAGCAGTCGATATCCGGCCCTTGCCGGGAGGCTGAATTTCAACATCTGACGCTTCCGGCATCGTGAACATCACGACAGAATTCAGGCAACGATTGTCGCCCGAAATTCATTCCCGTGAAATGCGTCCAACTTTTTTCTGGAGGAGACCACAATCAGACGACCTCAGTTTGCTCAGCCCGTGCAGACCAATCTGCCACGGATGAATGACGGAATCCGGATCACGCCTATCCGCGTCGTCGATCAGGACGGCGAAATGCTCGGCGAAATGGAGACTCACAAAGCCAAGGAACTCGCGCTCGAAGCCGGGTTGGACCTTGTCGAAGTGAGCCCGGGAGTTCGTCCGCCAGTTTGCCGGATCATGGACTTCGGAAAGTCGCAGTACGAAAAGCAGAAGAAACTGAAGAGTGGTGCCAAGCAGCACTCCGTTCAGGTTAAGCAGATTCGTATGCGAGCGAAAACCGGCCAGCACGATGTCGAAGTGAAAGTTCGCAAGGCTCGCGAGTTTCTCGCTAAGCACGACAAGGTAAAGGTCAACGTCCTGTTCCGTGGACGCGAAAATGCTCACCACGATCGAGGCCGTGAATTGCTTCAACATTTCATCGACATGCTGGAAGGTGAAGTCATCATCGAGCAGCCGCCACGAATGGAAAGCGGTAAAGCCATGTCGACGATCCTGGCTCCTGCTTCATAACAGCCGGCATTAGTTGTCTGAATCGATCTGCTGGTTGTGCTCTCGGTGCGCGCTGACAGAACCTGCAGGGGCTGAGCAAGCCAGGATGCAACGCGTGCCGCCTGGCTTTGTCAATTCTGAAACGCCTTGGTGCCGAAAAGTCGCCGCCCTGAAAGAGCTGAGCCAGTGGCGCACGGTGAGTCAGGCTGGTAGTGAATTCTTCGCGCGAAATCTTACGCCCCGGTTTCTTCCCATACCGTGTGGTAAGCGCCGATCGACTCGAAGTATTCCAGCATCGCGGCGAAGAATTCGTTGCCGCCGACGGTCGCGCTGTCACCGATGACGATCAACTTTCGGCGGGCGCGGGTCAGAGCGACATTCATTCGCCGGGCGTCTGACAGAAAACCGATTTCTCCGTCGGCATTCGAGCGAACCATCGAGATAATCACTGCTTCTTTCTCGCGGCCCTGAAACCCGTCGACCGTGTCGATTTCAACTCGTTCGTCCGGCGAGTTCTGCCGCAGCCACCGAACCTGTGCGGCGTAAGGCGCGATGACCGCGATGTCTCGACCTCTCACGCCCGTGTCCTGCAACTGGGTGATCTTTCGAAGAACCAGTTCTGCCTCCTGCAGATTCCTTTTACTGAGCCCATCCGGTTCAAGTTCCTCGTCCCAGCCTGCTCCTGCTGAATCGATGAAGGTCACTGGCTCGATCGTTACGAAATTCTCATCGACATAGTCGAGGTCGCTCAGAAGGTGACCACTGACGGAATCGTGCGATTGTAGAGTCCCCTCGTAAAACTGCTCGGATGAAAAGTTCATAATCTGATCGTGCATTCGATACTGCGTATTGAGCCGTCGAGTGATGCGGTCTCCATAGAGACCGACCAGCCGTTCCAGCAGACTGACTTCCAACCCTTCCTTCGCCGCCTGCTTCGACAGTACTGTCGGCGGAAGCTGACAATGGTCGCCAGCCAGTACGAGTCGATCAGCTCTCAGAACCGGCAACCAGCACCCAGGCTCAGTGCTCTGGCACGCTTCGTCAATAACGACCAGATCGAAGTGGCGATCGCCCAGCAACGATTCGTCGAGCGTCGTCGTTGCACAAACAACATCGGCTTTGTCGACGATTGAATCGATCGCCTGCTGTTCCAGCATTCGAATATCTGCCTTCAGCCGTTTTGCTTCCTGTCGCATTTCGCGTTTTGCACCATGCGCGGGTTTTGCACGAGTAAACTTGCCGGCCTGTCGAAACAGGCCTTCAGCTTCTCGTTGCATTTCGCGGATCAATCCGGTCAGATCGTGCCGAGCGACCTGAGCGTCCAGTGTGTAATCCTGCAGCCGCGTGCTGACTCGCGCCGGATGCCCCAGCCGAACGGTTTTCTGCCGAGCATCGACCAGCTTTTCCAGCAGATTGTCGACCGCAGTGTTGCTCGGTGCGCAGGCCAGCACCTTCTGCCCCTTTGCAATCGCCTGGCAGATCAGTTCAACAATCGTCGTCGTTTTGCCTGTCCCCGGTGGCCCATGAATGATGGCAACGTCTGACGCCGACAAGGCAAACCGGATCGCTGCCTGCTGCGACTCGTTCAGCTCTGCGGTGAAATGGCAGTCTTCTTCTTCCTTGAACGAGAGGTCGCGTTCGCCCAGCAGAACATCTCGAAGTTCTTTCGTCCGTCCGCGAGCGCCTTTCGCTCGTTTCAACGCGTTCAGCATTCTTTTTCGAGTAATCTCGTCTGGCGAAAGATCGATTCGCAGTCGCTCGGCTTCCGGCCAGTCGTTCACTGCGACCTGAATTGATTGTCGGCTGATCGCTGTCACAACTCCCTGGCAGGCATCACCCGATGAATCATCGTTCGGTGTCAGAACAACTGGCGACCCGACACGAAGACGATTCCATGGCAACTGCAACGTCCGGTTTCGTTTAACGAGTGTGATCAGGTATCGCCCACCCAACCCGGCATCCTCATCGGTCACGACGAGGTCCAGCAGTGTTTCGCCCGACTTTTCCGCATCGGGCCCGTTTTGCCGTTTCCGTCGCTCATTGAGTCGTTCAGCCTCGGCCACTGACTCCAGATCAATCCAGTCAGCGAGCCGTTGAAAATATTCGTCCATGGGAAAGTGCAATCTTCTGGTCAGAGCCTCAGTGTGCAGCATCGAGTCCTGGATGAACTACAGGCAGAATGAGGAACACTAATTGAAGCTGATCGTCGCTAGCGGTAAGCAATCAGCGTCAGTGCTGATTCGCGAAGATTAGCATTCCGGATTTTTTTGTCTGGTCAGACGCGCCGAGGCTGAAAATTCACAGTGTGCTCATGCCCGTGTCGTTCTGGATGGACATGGCACAGCCTAACCTGCACGATTGCGTCAAGCGCACTCCACCTGGGCGGTTCAGTTGAATCGGAAGCGGCTTACCGCGTACACCTTCTTGTTCTGTTTCCCACCTCGGGCGAGCCTGCCGCCTGGTGCAACGTGCAGACCGGGTATTCGCCACTTGGGCTATCGCTAATTAAAGGAACACCTTCTCATGAGTAAACTCACACGTCGAAGTTTTGTTGGCCACTCACTCCTGACTGCCGGAGCCTTCGCTGCTGCACCGGGGATCCTGCGTGCCCAGGGTGCCAACGACAAGATCGGGATGGCTGTCGTCGGGTGTGGCGGTCGCGGTGGAAGTCACATCGGCGGATGGCTGAGCGACCCTCGGACTCACATTACGGCGATCGTTGAAGTCGATGAGAAGATATCGGCGCAACGAGCGAAGCAGATCGAAGACAAACAGGGAACTCGCCCGAACGTCTATCGGGATATGCGGGAAGCCTTCGCTGACAAATCTGTCGATGCAATCAGCACGGCAACGCCAAATCACTGGCACGCTCTGTGTGGCGTGTGGGCCATGCAGGCTGGCAAGGACGCGTACATCGAAAAGCCCGTCTGCCACAATATCGCAGAAGGCTCGGCATTGATCGCCGCCGCTCGCAAGTACGAACGAATCTGCCAGGTCGGAACGCAAAGCCGGTCGAGCAAGGCACTGCACGACGCCTTCGCCTTCCTGAACGGCGGCGGAATCGGCGACGTCAAGTTCGCTCGCGGCCTGTGCTACAAACGCCGAAAGTCAATTGGAGCGCTCGGTGATTACCCGATCCCGTCGGAAGTCGACTTCGATCTGTGGAGCGGCCCGGCGCAGTACACCGATCCGAAACTCACCCGTGGCAGGTTTCACTATGACTGGCACTGGCAGCGTGCCTACGGAAATGGCGATCTTGGCAACCAGGGGCCACATCAGACCGACATCGCTCGCTGGGGACTGGGCATCGACGCTCACCCGATGACCATTATGAGCTATGGCGGACGTCTGGGTTATCAGGCAGAGCGGAAGGATCCCGGCTATGTTGACGCTGGCGACACCGCTAACACGGAAGTCACCATCTACGACTACGGTGACAAGTCGATTGTCTTTGAAACTCGCGGACTGAGCGTTGATAACTCGGCCGACGAAGAACTGAACCGACTGTTCGGATCGAACAAGGGTAACAAGATCGGCGTCGTGTTTTACGGCAGCGATGGTTACCTCGTGCAAAGAACCTATTCGAACTGCATCGCCTACGACAAAGACTTCAAGGTGATCAAGGAGTTCAACGGCGGCGGCGACCACTTTGGAAACTTCATCGACGCGGTCAAGAGCCGGGAAGTTTCTGACCTGAATGCCGACGTCCGGGAAGGTCACCTGTCAGCAGGAATGAGCCATCTCGGCAACATCTCCTACTACCTGGGAGAAGGCAACAAAGTCCCTGTCAGTGAAGCTCGCGAGGCCGTCCTGGGAATCCGCAGCCTCGACGACAACGGCAAGACCTTCGATCGAACTGTCCAGCACCTGAAGGACAACAATCACGATCTGGCGAAGTATCCAATGTCGCTTGGACCACTGCTGAAGTTTGACCCGGAAAAAGAGATCTTCCCCGAGTCAAAGGAGGCAACGGCTCTGTGCAGTCGCGAATACCGAGGCGAGTATGTCTGCCCGAAAGCAGCCGACGTCTAGAGCTGCGGTTTGCTCAAGCTGTACCGGTCGTGACAAGCACGACACATGAACACGGCAGCACAGTCAGGCGAAAACAAATTCGCCGGTTGTGCTGCCGTTTCTTTTTAAATTTGCTGAACGTTAAAGCCGGCTGTCTGGCAAGGAACTACTCAGCAGGCCAGGCAAGTGGACTCAGTTCCTGCGTGCTCCCGTCCGTCAAATTGACGACCCAGCCGAACTTCTTTCCTTCGGCGGAAACGGCAGCCAGTGATTCATCGTCCGAGATCGAAAAGCTGTTAATTGTGATCACCGCGTTGCTGACTGACCACTTCTTTGACTTCTGGGTCGTCAGATCCAACCGGACAATTGATGACTCCCACGTCGAATAAATCACGGACTCGTTGGGAAACTTCGCCACTGTCGGATCGACGAACTCATTGATTTCTGAAATCGAAAGCTGGCCACCATCCAGCGTGCACAATACGACCCGATCGGTTCGCAATACGGCCAGAGTATTTCCGGTGGAACTGAAGATCATCTTTTTGAAGGCTCCGTTCTCCGACATCCTCGTGTTTCCTGCAGCGCCGACATCACCAATTGTTGTTTTGGTCGCGACATCGATCAGAACAATGTTTCCCGCTTTGTCTTCGCCGGCCACAACGCTCCCGTCCGAGTTCAGAACGGGAAGTGGAACAGGCTCGATGCTCAGACCGGCGACGTCCGTCCCTTCACGAGTGTCCCAAATGCAGACTCTTCGATTCTTACCGAGGTAAACCGCAACATTCCCGTCGCCCGACAATCCGAATCGTTCAGTTGGCGGTGGCTTAAGTATTCTGGAATCAGGCTGATACCCGTTCGGAGCCCATGCAACCATCGTGTCGCCGGTCTTCGACATCATTCCAAAGGCGGAAGCAGACTCAGCCAGCGTCGGAACTTCCACCTTGCTCTTGAAATTGCCGGTGGCCCCATCCCAGATATCAGACCGGCCGCCGTTTCGAAGCAGAATCAGATCGCTGGTTCCTGGCAACCAGTGCGTTTGCAGCACCGGCTTTGCTCTGGCAAGGATGATCGAGTTGTCGACACTACTTCCTGAACCGGAAATGAAGAGCCAGCCCAGTCCACAGATCGCGGCAATCATTGCGGCTCCAGCCAGAACCGGCCCCGCTGGAAGCAAGCCCGCGACACGATCCGGAATCAGCACAGATGCTCGTTTCAGAAATCGTCGCGACAAGGGGATGCTTGCGTTCTGAATGCCAAGATTCTTCAACGCAGACGTTGCCCCAACTCGAACCATGTCATTTTCGTCTTCCAGCAGGACTTTGATGGCACAAGTCGCCTTGTCAGCTTTCAGCTTTCCCAACCCGGTAACCGCGTGATAACGGACTTCCGGTACGCTGTCCCGGAGTGAAGCAAGCATGGCGGGAATCGATGATCTGTCCCCAATCATCGTCAGAGAAACCAGTGCGGCACTTCGCACCGAGGGCTCATCTCGAAGTGCCTGTTCGAGCACACACACAAATCGCTTGTCATTTACTTTTCCACATGATCTGGCTGCGGCAGTTCGGACCTCGACTGATGAATCGCTCACGAGCTGCTGTTGCAAAACATCGAAGACAGCCTCTTGTCTGGTTTCGGCCAGAGCTTCGACAGCATGACGCCGAATTCCCGAATTGGAATGTTTACAAAGTTGGAGCAAAGTCGGAGTCGCCGATTCAACGGCGTGTTTGCGAAGCCCCTGGAGAGCCCTGGTCACCACAGTCAGGTCATCGCAATCAAGCATTGTCGCCAGCGATTCAGCGGCTTCAGGCGAGTCGATTCGGTTGAATGCTTCGGCAATCGCTCTTTTAAGTTCAGTATTGGCGTTAGCCAAAAGTCCCGTCAGTGTCGGAACGGCTTTCCTGCTACCCGTTGCGGCGAGAGCCACGACAGATTGCCGACGAAGTTCAGCGTTCTGCGTACATTCAATAATAGTCAGGAGCGGTTTGGCTGCGCGTCGATCTGGAAGTTTCTGCACCGCCAGCACTGCGTTGCGCTGCACAACTTCACTTGAATCTGACAGCAGCTCAACGATTCTTGCCAGCGCCGAGCGATCTCCGATGCGGCCAAGTGCCTCGGCAATCGTTGAACGCAGGGCAGCATCGGCATGATCCAGCATCATGAGTAGCGACGGCACAGCCCGCTTGTCTCCGATTCGGCCAAGAGCCGTCACAGCAGCGACCGCCGTCAACGGGTTGCGACACTCAACAATATCCAGAAGCTCGGACAGTCCTGAATCGCCAATTTCGACGACTGTTTCCAGTGCTTGTGCGTGTAGCGACGGATCGCTCAAGCCAACAAACATGAGCGGTGGAATCACAATCGGATTCGCCAGAACTTTCAACGACCTGATCGCTTCTCGAACGACGTCTTTTTCCACGTCACAAAGCAACTGCAAACCCAATCGATTTCCTCGACGGTCCCCCAGTTCGCCAAGCGCCACTGCCAGTGCCTGACGGATAATCTTCGATGGATCGTCAACGAACCTTTCGATCAATTCAAACGCCCGTGCATCTCGCGAACGGCCAAGTTTCAGAATCGCGAGACGACGTTGATCGATTGCCGACCGATTTGAGGAATCAACATTCCCTTCCAGTATCGATGCGAACTCCTTCCACTGTTTACCGGAAACTCGCTTTCCAGTTTCACCGCCATGTTCGCCAACAATGGCAGCCAGTCGAGTGACAGCTCGACTCACGGCTCCTTTCAGAAGATCGTCTGCGTCGGTGGCAAGCATCGCTTTCGAGACACTTGATGTTTCTTCGATTCCCGGCAGTACAAGCGGCTGTCGACATCTTCGACATCGACGTCGCATCCCGGTCATGTGCGGTGGGAATCGAAATCGAGCACCGCAAGGGCACTCGCAGATCCGGGAATCGGACGGCAGGTTTTTCACAGACGGTTCATCAACAGCAGTCAAGCCCTCACCCACAACTGTGTCTGCGTGACTTATGGACTTCGCTGGTGACGATTGCCTGACCGGTGCCGAGTCAACATTGCCAGTACAATTGACCGTTGGTTGAACGTGTTGCGAGGGTGAGTGCGTTAACTGGGCGCTGGTCGCAAACGGTCGTCCAACGATGCGAGGTCGATTCCGTGTCGTGGTTGAAGCGCCGGCGAGTCGAACATTCTGCCTGGCCGCTCCGACCGCACTCACCGAGGTCTCGGTGATGCCTGCCGGTTGTGCATAGACTCGTGTGCCGCAGTCCATGCACTTCAGCATGGCAGGCTTCAGCGACGTCCCGCAGTTCTGACACGTCCGTTCGTCTGACATCTTAATGAGTCCGTGAGGCTTGCCTCTGTTTGGTTACTGCTGACTCAGGCTGCAAAATCAGCTGTCGGACCCTTAATACGCTGAAGCCGTTAATCTTCGATTAAGCGGATGCGTGAATTGAAAATCGACTGCGTTGTAAATCTTGTGCTGCAGACCTCGTGCTGCACGAGTCAGCATGGCTTCGGTCGAGATCTGAAACAGCGTCTTCACAAAAAATCCGAGCCACCCAAAACGGGTGGCCCGGACTGAATTCATGCGACGAAGAGTCGGCAATACAATTGCCAGTCTCTCGTCAACTAATCTTCGAAAGCACCTTTGGTTGCAGAATCGCCGTTCAACATAATCCCGTTGAAGACCTGGAAGGCTGACATTTCAACCGTTGCGTCGGTGTAGCCAACAGTCTCAGCCAATTCTGCCGGGGTTTTTGTTGCACCGACAACAGGGAAGCCTGGATTGAGGAACCCGTCACCATTCAGGTCTGTGATTGACTTGACGCTTCCGTCAGCCATGAGCAGGTTCAACTGACCGGCGTGAACGGCAGCCCAGTCGCGAGTGTCCTGCAGAACCATGCTTCCGGCACCGCTCAACCCAGATACCTCTTTGGTCCGTGCAATGGAGTTTGCCGAAGTTTCGACATCACCAGTGTCCGGCCAGACCTTACCGCCTTCTGTATCGATCAGGACTGATCCCACTGGCAGGCCATCACCACTGTTACCGAGGCTGGTTCGACTTCCTTTTACCAGAACGACGGCTTCGTTTGCGGTATCCCAGTAAGCAGGACCATCGTTGAACGCTTCGCCGAGGCGGGCGCCAGCGACCAGGTCGGTTCCAATCAGTGTATCAGTCAGAAACGCTTCATCAGCATCGCCGGGTGCAGCGTCGCCCATCATCGGGATATTGTTGGACGGGATGTCTCCACCTGTCATCTGGCGAATTGTCAGAGGGCCAAGCGTGTCCTGGTATTCTTTGAAACCGGAGCTGGCATCAATGAATGCACCAGCAGATGTGCTGGTCGTTGCCTGCATTCTTGCCTGGCCACGAACCATGAACCAACTGGCTGCGTAGTTTGTGTTGTAGCCATTCTTGACCATATCCGCGATAACCGCTGCACGGGCAGCACCGGTTACCAATGGAGTGCCGCTGATCGGGGTCCCCTGAGGCCAAATCTGGCTGAACCACTTGCCATAGATTCCTGCTCGCTCGCTCGGCATGCTGCCGCTACCAGATGTCGCGGTCAGTCCGATAAAGTCGTTCAGCTTTTCGGTTCCACGCAGCTCATTTGTCGGGCAACGCAGATCGTTTGGAAGGCCGGCGTTCAACGAGATCATGTCGGCAACCCAGCCGTAGCGGTCAGGCGAACCATCCCGGTTAAGGTCCATTGCACCGGTGCAGAAACGACCGGCGGAGTCTTTATCGGCGTGCACATTAAGCGCAATGCCGATCTGCTTCAGGTTGCTCTTGCACTGAGTCCGACGAGCGGCCTCACGAGCAGACTGCACAGCAGGCAGCAGCAGAGCCGCCAGGATCGCGATGATTGCAATCACGACGAGCAGCTCGATCAGGGTGAAGCCACGACGGGCTTCGCGTTTCATACTAAACTTTTTCATTCCTCTGAGTCCTTCAATACGTGTTTGTAAAACAGAATCTTTTTCGTAAATGTCTTCAACGATTCAGAAGTGATGTCTGGTCAGCGAAGTGAGCGTACTTTTGAGTGAGCAGGCTTTGACGCTTAGATAGACGCACCTCCTTTCCTGTCGTATCCGACAACCAACCTTGCCGCTGCTTCGTTGGTATTCCGAAGTCGAGCGGTTTGATGATCTCGATTGAGCGGGAAACTATTTCCAAAAAACCAGGATGAAATGTGTCGACTGTTAACTCCGTGTGAACTCGCAACATTGAGTTGCCACCCTGTCATGGGTTGCCATTGAATTGGACTTGCTTTGCGGCCAGCTTCATTCGGCTCTCGCGATGACAGGTCTGACTCTGATGGCTGGCTGTGAAGAACTGATGAAGCGCCGATCAACACTGGAGGAAATCGAAAACTGGCCAGGCATCCTCGCCGTGCCTGGCTTTTGGTAGATTCACCGCTCTTCCTGAAGTGCAAGCGGAACACAAAACAGAATGCCGATTTCAGAGATCGCTACTCAGTACGCGCAGAAAGCCGGTTCCATGAACACACGATCTGATCGAGAAGAATCTGCATCCGTCACCCGTCGCGGTTTCATGAACGACATGTCGCGAGGGCTCAGCGGTATTGCGCTGGCAAGTCTTCTGGCAGGTGACGGCCGGCATAGCCGTCAGGCTTTTGGGGCGGAGTCGTCGTCTCAGGATCTGCAAGAGACGGTCAGCGGGAAATCTCCAATCCGCCCGAAGATCAATCCTTCTCGTCCATTTGCCGCACGGGATCCGCATTTCACTCCGCGAGCAAAGAACGTCGTTGTGATCTTCTGTGCTGGAGCCTGCAGTCACCTCGACACTTTTGATTACAAGCCTGAGTTGATCGCTCGACACGGGCAGCCGATGCCTGGTGCCGATGGGCTGATCACGTTTCAGGGTGAGCAGGGCAACCTGACCAGGAGTCCGTGGAAGTTCCGACCGTGCGGTGAGAGCGGAAAAATGGTTTCTGATCTGGTGCCAGGCCTGGGCGGCCTTGCAGACGACATGTGCTTCTTTCACTCACTGACAAGCAAGACGAACACGCACGGTCCCGGCGAGAATTTCATGTCAACCGGTGCGACGCTCGACGGGTTTCCCAGCATGGGCGCCTGGCTGACATGGGCACTCGGCAGCGAGAGCGAAGAACTGCCAGCATACGTCGCAATTCCTGACCCTCGTGGGACGCCACAATCGAGTGTCAACAACTGGGGGCCGGGGTTCCTGCCTGCCGCATTTCAGGGAACGGACTTCAACGCTTCGAAGCCAATCAGAAATCTCGATCGCCCAGTCGGAGTATCAGCCGATATCGACCGTCGGACTCGCGACTTTCTGCAACGGCTGAATCGTTCGCACCTGGATCGTTTCCCTGGTGACACCGAACTGGCAGCAAGAATTTCAAGTTACGAACTCGCCGCACGCATGCAGCTCAGCGTGCCGGAAGTCAGCGACCTCTCTTCCGAGCCTGACCACGTGGTGAAGATGTACGGGGCGGATGATGTCGAGAATCCGTTGAAGGCATCCTACGCGAAGAACTGCATGTTGGCCCGGCGACTGATTGAGAAGGGTGTGCGATTCGTCCAGCTTTTCAACGGTGCTTACCAGACGGGCGGCGAAGGCGTCAGCAACTGGGACGGGCATAAGTCGCTGGAGCCTCAGTACAAAAAGCATGGACAGGTTCTGGATCAACCGACAGCCGCGCTGCTCAAGGATCTCAAACAACGAGGCCTGCTGAAAGACACGCTCGTCGTCTGGTGTACCGAGTTTGGCCGCATGCCGACTTTCCAGAAGGGAGCCAGCGGGCGAGACCACAATCCGTCTGGCTTTACCGCGTGGCTGGCCGGGGCCGGAGTCAAAGCTCCATTCAGCTACGGAGCGACCGACGAATTCGGTTTCAAAGCCGTAGAGAACGTGACGACCGTCTACGATTTCCACGCGACGATCCTGCACCTGCTGGGGCTCGACCACGAACGGCTGACGTTCTACCACAACGGACTCGAACGACGCCTGACCGACGTCCACGGACATGTCATCAAGGATGTGCTTTCGTAGAACCGGTGAGAAGTCTCATGCTGGAAATCAAAAAGGCGACTCGAACCAGTGGTCCGAGTCGCCTTTTCAGCAGGGCCCTTAGAACTCTGAGCGTGGAAAACTACCCGCGTTTGACGCGGTACTTTTCGAGCCACTCGATGACTTCTGTCCGGCGGTAGCGATAATCGCCGCCGATCTTGAATGCTGGAAGCTGTTCTTTGTTAACGAGTTCCCAGATCTTTGTTCGCGACAAGCTAAGGAATTCCATGAGCTGTCGAGTCGTCATCAACTCGTCATCCCAGTGGATCGTTCGCTTTGGTTTTTCAGGCTGCGGTGCTGCTGCCTTTTCGGCTTCTTCTGCGGCCACTTTTTCCGCAGCTTCGGCCAACTTCTTGTCTGACATTGCTCACCCCCTTCGATGGAAAAACCATCGTCCCGAGAAAAATGGAGATGCTAACTTCACACCCGCACCACAAATCCGAGCAACGAAGCGTTTCCGCTCAGTTATCCGCCCGGTTCCGACGCATTTGCATTCGTGCAGAAGATGAAGCCACAAACGCATACATTCACATGAATGTATTTCGAAATCTGTCGTTAAGTCTATCAACTGTGTTCGTATATGAAAGCTGAAAACAGCATGAAACATAACATGCTTGATGGCTGTTCGAATTACCCCAAATCTGGATGCCACTGCCAGCGGGTGATCGGTAATTTGAAGGCGTCAGATGTCATGACAACTTCACCACTGGCAAATCTGCAGCCTTACTTCATTTTGCGTGAGTATTCTTCTGAGAGGGCAATCCGTCTCCGTTCACGCTATTTTGCGCCTCTCGCGGTGACAGGTCTCGATGATTATCCTGCCGTCACGGAGTTTCGACACACGCTTGTCGAGTCATATTTCGTGATCTGTTTGAATGTGACGAGAGCTGGTTTCGCCTCATTCACCAATGAAATCACCGATTAAGAAGACCGATGTGGACCCAGGTATGACCAACGTTGAACGACTGCAGGACGCCTTAGTCGAACGAAAAATTCCGGCCGTTGTGATCAGCAACCTGCCGGCAATCTACTGGCTGACCGGCTTTACCGGGAGCTTCGGGCTGGCTGTCGTCACTCGTGACTCCGGAGCTTTTCTAACCGACAGTCGCTACACAATTCAGGCCGCTGAGCAGTGCCGCGATTTGCCGGTCGACTCGTTTCGAAGTCCGCAGAAGGTCGAGGAATTCCTGGCCGATCACGTCGCCCGACTCGGGATTTCAAAGCTCGCTTTCGACCGAAATCACGTGACTGTGGCAACGCTTGAGAAGTGGACGACGGCGTTGTCCGGAGTCGAACTTCAGCCCACGGACGACCCGATCGACGACCTGCGAATGGTCAAGTCCGCAGAAGAAGTCGCAAAGGTTCGACACTGCTGCGGAATCTCCGACAAGGCACTCGAAATGCTGCTGACGATGGCTCGGCCTGGTGTTTCTGAACTGGAACTCTTCTGGGCGTTTGAAGACTTTTTGAGGCAGCATTCAGCAACGTCCGCGTTTGACCCAATCATGGTCAGCGGGTTGAAAACGGCTCGACCTCACGGCAACCCGGGTGAAAAAATTCTGGAGAAAGGTGATCTGATTACGTTCGATCTGGGGGCCTGTGTCGACGGCTACAACAGCGACATCACACGAACCATCGTCCTTGGGCCGGCGTCTGATCGGCAACGGACAATCTACGACCAACTGCTGAAGGCTCAATGCGCCTGCGTCGAAGCCATGAAACCCGGAGTCAACGGAAAAGATGTCGATGGACTGGCTCGGACGATTCTCGATGAGCAGGATCTCGCCCAGTATTTTGGTCATGGTCTCGGTCATGGCCTCGGAGCGCTCGTCCACGACACCGGTCGGCTTTCGTCGACTGTTGACCAGAACATCGCCGTCGGCCAGATCTGGACGATCGAACCAGGAGTCTACATCGAAGGTTTTGGCGGAATGCGGATCGAAGACGACATTGTCATCACGGAAAACGGCTGCGATGTTCTGACAGCCTTCCCCAAGCACCTGATCGAAATCGACTGCTGAAAAACTGACGAATCACTGAAAATCCGGAACACTGATCGACGCTGATTTTCACTGATTTACTTTTGTCGATCAGCGAAGATCAGTGCTTTTTAGCGTTCCGCCGTTTTCTTCCTCTCCCTTAATTATGTGACTGCCATGCCTCGACTCGGAGTGAACATCGACCACGTTGCGACCATTCGTCAGGCGCGGCAGACAGTCGAGCCGGATCCGGTCTGGGCGGCATCGCTGGCTGAGTTGGGCGGCGCGGATGGAATCACGATTCACCTTCGAGAGGACCGACGCCACATTCAGGATCGCGATGTTCGAGTCCTTCGCGACACAGTTCAGGTGAAACTGAATCTCGAAATGGCAACCGCCGAAGAGATCGTGCAGATCGCTCTTCAGACAAAGCCCGAGCAGGTCACGCTGGTGCCGGAGAAACGGCAGGAAGTCACCACCGAAGGCGGCCTCGACGTGATCGGGAATCGACAGCGTGTTGGCGAGGTCGTCCGCCAGCTTCAGGATGCCGGTATCGAAGTCAGTCTGTTCATCGATCCGGAACCTGACCAGATTGAAGCATCGCGAGAACTCGGAGTGACGGCGATCGAGCTTCACACTGGCTGCTATGCTGATGCGACCTCGAATTCGGCGCAGTTGGCCGAGCTGCAAAAACTCAAAGCCGCCGGCCGAGCTGCGATCGACGCCGGTCTGCTGCTGCACATGGGGCACGGGCTGACGTATCGGAATGTCATTCCGGTTGCGCAGATTGAGGGAACCTGCGAACTGAACATCGGCCACAGCATTATCGCTCGAGCCGTGCTGGTGGGTTTCGAAAAGGCCGTACGAGAGATGAAAGAACTCGTTTCCTGCTGAGACAGCGTCTGGCCGGCGCGAGTTCAGCCGGTGAGCACTCGAAGCCCTTTGACGTGAGCGGCGACCGGCGACGTCGCGTACTGGCACGGTCGGAAAAGGGCCGACCGTTCGTGCTGGCCAGTCTGACCCGCATCGCCAGTCAGTTCCAGGTGGAACATTTCCCGGCGTGGCGCAATTCGCTGTCGAAATGAAATCTTCCCGTGATATTATCTTTTCGCACGTACGGTCGCGGATACCCGTCGTGCAGACGCGTTACGATCGCCCCAGCCTGGCAGGTCTCCCGCACTTTCCAGTCACCGCCTCTCATTTCCGGGCAGTGAATTATTCGCGTTCTTATCTGAACTCTTCAGGATTGCTTCGTCGAGGATTCTTTAATGTCGCGGACAGTTGAACAAATGACAGCAGAAACCAGTGGGGCAAGGAACGAGTTCGACTACAGACCGGTTCCCCCTCTCGCTGCCGTAACGGCGGTCCTGGGATTTATCTCGCTGCTGGCACTGATTACCGAATTCGCGCTCCCGTTCGCAATTCTGGGTCTCGTGCTGGGGATCCTTGCGAAGCGGCAGATTTCGCGTTCGAATGGCGAATACAGCGGAATCTGGCTGGTCCGTGGCGGTTTGACGCTGTGTGCTTTATGCCTGTGCTGCGGTTCGGCTTTCCACGCGTATGTTTACGCGACAGAAGTTCCGGAAGGCTATGAACGTGTCAGCTTTGTCGTGGACATCTCAAAGAAAGGCTTTACTCAAATTGAGGGCCAGCAGGATTTTCACCCGGACGTTAAGGCTCTTGACGGCAAGAAGATCTTTCTCAAAGGATACATGTACCCTGACGGTCGAGCCGAAGGTCTGCGGCAATTCATCCTTTGCAAAGACAGCGGTGAGTGTTGCTTCGGTGGTAAGCCGGCACTGACCGATATGATCTTTGTCAACATTCCGGATGGGGTGCCTCCTGCCCGATATTACGACGGACTGGTCGCGGTCGCGGGAGACTTCATGGTCGCACCGGACCTTCGCCGGGCTGGTGAACTGAAGCCTGCTTACAGAATCGACGCTTCCCATTTTGAGCTTGCCAGAAAGTTGTACTGAGTCATGTTTCAAACGCCTGTAAGGATTGGGTGGAATGTCGCGGCGGCAGCAGTTCTGTCACTGGCGTTTACAGGCTGTAGCAGGGGAGTCGAGTCGGCTGGCTACGAGGTCATTCTCGATCAGCCTGAAACCTTGTCATCGAATTCGTCGGAGACGACCGAAGCCAGCCTGACCGAAGCTCGACCTGCCGAAGCAGCCGATGCGGCGTCTGACACAATATCCCCTGCCACAGCCTCGGCAGAAGAGTCGGTCGATCCTGAAGACTCCGTAGAGCAACCACTCAAGACTGAACTGGCAAACAACATCGGAAAGCCGGATCCCCTGACTGCTTCACCCGTTGATTCAGCAGGCGAGGCGCGTCGTACCGAGGCGACGACGAAAGACGCAAAAGCGGTAGACGTTTCGAGTGCTGACCAGCCAGGCACTGACAGTAAGCCTGCCACCGGAACCACCTCAGCGACTGCAGAAGCGACCGGCTCTGCTGCCCCGAAACAGAACAACGATAAAACTGAATCCAAACAGCCTCGCATCGTGACACTGCTCATCCCGGATAAGAAGTTTCAGACGGAAGGCCCCGAGAAAGCGCTGCGAGTCAGCTTCGACGATTTTGATCTTCTCAAAGTTCTCAACATGGACCCGGTCACCGAGGACGCGCCATCGAGAATGCCGAAGTGGTTGAAGGATCTCGACGGCAAACGGATTCGTGTTCGCGGATTCATGTTTCCGCCATTCGAAGATGAGAACATTCGAGCCTTCACGCTGGCACGCGACAACCAGATTTGCTGCTTCGGACGAAACCCGCTGGTATACGACCTCGTCGACGTCTTCATGCGGAAGGGCGAATCAACAGACTACATTCAGAATCGCCCGTTCGACGTGATCGGCGTCTTTCACATTGGCGACTCGATTATTCCCGGCGAGCTGTACTCGTTGGACGACGCGGTCGTGATTGACCAATAATCCTCGCCCTGCTCATCCTCGAGAAACTTTTTCCGCTGCAACGCTGCCGGTTAAGCACGGACAACTCCAGAAGGAGATCCCATCATGGTTAACGCTTGGAAATTCTCAGCAGTCGTTGCCGCAGTGGCATTTTTAATGACGACTGCGGGAGCCTCAGCCGCTCGCTGCTGCCCGTTCTGTTCCGCTCCGTCGCTGACACTCGCCGAGCAAATGGCTCAGGCCGACGCCGCCGTACTGGTTCAATGGGTCGGCGGCAAAAAGGCGACTGACAAATCCGCTGGCGAAACCGTCTACGAAATCCGCCAGATCGTTCGCAACCATAAGGGCGAGCTGAAGGTGGAAGACCGGATAACGCTGCCTCGATACCGTGAGAGTAAAGTCGGCGACCTGTTTCTACTGGTCGGGAGCAAAGGGGTCACGATCGAGTGGGCCAGCCCTCTGGAAGTCACAGAGACATCTTTCAACTATGTCGCGCAGGCGCCGTCTCCAGAGACGCCAACCGTCAAACGACTCGAGTATTACGTGAAGTTTCTGGAATACCCCGACCAGATGATTTCGAACGACGCGTACGGCGAATTTGCGAATGCTCCTTACGACGACATCACGCAACTGGCTGAGAAACTTCCGCGTGAGAAAATTCGAGGCTGGATCATCAACAAAGACACTCCGGCAACCCGTATGGGCCTTTACGGTCTGCTGATCGGCCTTTGCGGAAACGACGAAGACGCGAAGATTCTAAAAGCGAAAATTCTGGAAAAGACCGAAGACTTTCGCCTGGGCATTGATGGGCTGATGTCGGGGTATCTGCTGCTGACCGGCGAGAAAGGCATGGCCGTCCTCGACGAACACAAGCTCCAGAACAGAAACGTACCATTCAGCGAAACCTACGCCGCGATGCAGGCTCTGCGATTCATGTGGAAATACGCCGAGGGCCGCATTGAACCAGGTCGACTGCGTGCGTCGATGCGAATTCTGCTTGATCGGCCTGAACTGGCTGATCTGGTTATTGCCGACCTGGCCCGGTGGAAGGACTGGGAAGTCCAGGACCGCCTGATGGCACTTTACATCCAGGCTCTCGCGTCAGCTCCTGACGAAGAAGCACCGGCTGAAGAAGCAGGAGAGAAAGTCGCTTCCAAAGACAAGCCAGACGAAACCGGAAAACCTTCCAGGAGAGACATCTTCGGCGAAATGTGGAAACAGGTTGTCGGCGACCAGAAGCTGGACACTGCGTCGGGCGATCCGTTCAACGTTCCGTCAATCAAGCGAGCCATCGTCCGCTACATGCTGGTCAGCACAAAGGACGTTCCAGACGAAGCAACCAGCGGCGAAAAATCAGTCATGCCCGAGCACGCAAAGAAGGGGCAGAAATACGTCGATATGCTGCGCAAACTGGATGAAAAAACAGTTGCCCAGGCCGAACGTTTCTTCATCCTGGATTAAATCAGCCCCGCAGCTGTGAACTGAACAGGCGGGCGCTAAGTGCTGGCGAGAAACAGCCCCAGCCTGTTCATCGACGAAGTTTCATCCGAGCGACTCGAACCAGCCGGTCGTCGACTTCTTCCGGGGCAATCGCGCTGATGGTAACCGGGAACCAGGCCGTTCTGGTGAGTCGCTTGTCGGTCAGCGTTGCCAGTTTTGGCAACGGCACGCTGGTGGCATCAACACCGTACTGCGAATCAGAAACGGGATGCAGGTAAAGTTTTCGGGCAGAAATCAACTTCGCCAGTGGAGCGGCAATGTCGGCGCTCATTCCGTGCCAGATAACGACGTGCGGGTCGGCTCGCAGTGCGAGGCCAAATTCACCTTCAGCGGCGACATGTCCACTGACGGCTTTCTGAAGTTCCGCGAGCGTGATCCCGTCGTGCTCAGAAACGTACTCCAGTAGTCCGGCTTGAACTCGGCCTTCGGCGATCAGCGTCCGCCAGTTGAATTCTTCAGCGGGCTCGTCGGCACTGTCGTCGTCGATAAGGTTGAACATTTCCGGCGGTGCTTGACCGGTCTTTTCGCGATGCTCTTCTTCCAGCATTTGAAGAACCCGGCTATCAGGCGTCGCCGGACGGCAGCGGCTCTTGGCCCACTCGCGAAGTTCAAAAATCTTTTCTTCCATCGTGACTGACAGCGGAACGGTGTCGTCAATCGCATCTTCCAGATCCTTCATGCCGACACTGCCGTTGCGGTTGTAATTTTCGACAACCGCCGTCTGGACCGACTGCTCGATTTCCGCACCACTGTAACCTTCACACTTGTCGGAAAGATGCCCGAGGTCAAAACTGGCTGGATCGAGCTTCTGTTTCTTCAGGTGAATTTCGAGGATCGTTTTTCGCTCGTGGTAGTTGGGCAAGTCGACGAAAAAGAGTTCGTCAAAACGACCTCGACGCAGCATTTCCGGAGGCAGCCCCTTCACCGAGTTCGCCGTCGCGACCACAAACACCGGAGCTTTCTTTTCCTGCATCCACGTCAGGAATCGCCCCATCAGGCGAACCATCGTCGAATCGCTGCCGGATTCTTCGCCGACTCCGGCGAAACCTTTTTCAACTTCGTCCATCCAGAGCACCGCCGGAGCGATCATCTCCATCAGATTCAGCACGTCTCGCAGATTCTTTTCCGATTCGCCCAGCCCGCCGCTGAGTAATGTCGAAACGTCCAGACGGACGAGCGGGAAGGCGAGCATCTGAGCGATCGCTCGTGACGTCAGACTTTTTCCGCACCCCTGCACGCCCAGCAGCAACACTCCCTTTGGCGCCGGGATACCCTGTTGTCGAGCCTTTTCAGAAAAGGCTTCGGCCCTCGTGCCGACCCACGCTTTCAGCGCCTCAAGTCCGCCGATGTCTTTCGCGCCTTCGGCCAGCTCCTGAAATTCGAGCATGTCCGAGCCCTGAACCATATGCTTCTTCTCGGCAATCAAAGCCGCGTAAACCTCGCCGTCGACTTTGCTGCGACCAAGCAACGCTCGCGACAGAGCCTGCCGCACCTGTTTCGTTGTCAGCCCCATGACCGCCTTCAGCAGTTTTTCTTCCTGCTGCTCGTTCAACCGCAGGCTGGTTTCGCCCTGATGCTGTCGCTGGATAAGTAGTTCACGCAGTTCCTCGCGTAAGTCTTCCAGTCCGGGCAGGGGCAGGTCGAGAGCAACCGAATCGCGTTGCAGTTCAACCGGCACCATCCCCTCCGGCCCCATCAGCAGAATGGTTTTGTTCTGCTCGGTCAGTTTCGGAATGACATCGCGGAGTCGACGTACGACAAACGGATCTTTCAGGTACGGATGAAAATCTTTCAGCAGAAAAACGTGATCACGCGGGTAGTCGGAAATCTGATGCAGAAAGTCCGCAGCGTTGCGATGGTCGCCACTCTGAGCATCAAGCGGCGGAGCGGCTCCATCAGTCGCCGTCCAGATAACGAGTCCGCGTTCCATGTCGAGTGCCAGGTCGGCCAGTTCCGACTCCCAGCGATCTTCTTCGTGCGTCGCCAGAAACATCAACGGGAAGTGGCAAAGGATCCGCTCGCGGAGAATATTGATGACGCTTGTTGTGCTCATGGTCCGTGATATCGTTTGAACTCGAAAACGGAAACGCTCAGAGATGGCCTGACGGGGTGGCCGTTATACTCCATTCTTTCTTGAGTGAGCACCGTTTCGCCCAACTGCTGCCTTACTGGACACGACTTCGACTCTCACATCGGAAACCGCGGAACAGATGCCCGAGCCGGATCACGCAGACTCGAACAACGATGAATCAGCATCAGCACGCGCTGCTTCAGAATCGACGCCGGCAGCTGAAAAGAACTCACCAGGATTCGAGCCTGGTTTGCGGCGGTCGTTTTTATGGCTGCTGTCTGGTCTTTTTATTGCCGCGGCGATTGGCACGCTGTTTGGATTCGTGCCGACTCGGTTCAGGTTGCTGGGGTTACTGGCCGTCGGACAGGGATGCGTCGTCGGGCTGGCGATTAGTCGCGTCGCTGTACCGTTCAAAATGCATTTTCGGCGAGTCGGTGCCGTCGGCGGTTTTGCCTGCGGAGTGGCAAGCGTCGCCGTGGCGGCAACTCTGTGGTGGATGGGCTGGGCGGCTCAGATGAAGATCCCCGGGAAGCCTCGCCCCGATGCAGCACTCGCCGCACAAATGCTGGCTCAGATGCAGAAACCAGAAGACGGCGACGAGGAACAGCTCAAAGCGTACAAAGAAACCCGACGTCAAACGGAAGAGTTTCTTAAACAGCAGACCGCTCCGCCGAGCGTAGAACTCAGTGACTGGCTCGCCCATCGAGTTTCCGTCGTTTCTGAAAGTCGAGTCGTTGCAACATTGACCGGACTGGCCGAGTTACTTCTGGCAGGCATCGCCGCTGGATGGCTGGCCCGATCGGCAGGCGCAAATCCGTTCTGCTCGACGTGCCAGACCTGGCGACGCGTCATTCGCTCGCACCTTTTCTCAGCACCGGTACCGGAATCACTCAAACAGATGGCGTCTGACTCTGCTGAGGCATCGATCGCCGCCATTTCTGTGGAATTATCGGCGTGCGACTGCGATGTTCGCCCGGTCGTCAACTTTGAAATCGAAACATCTGAAAAATTATCACGACACCTGACCAGGGTCCGACTGAGCGACGAACAGTTCGCCGATCTGAAGCGACTGTTGGACGAAGCTCAGGGCATGAAGTAACCTCGCGGCCCCTTTTGCTGGCTGCGTCCTGACTCACTGTCAAGCCAAGCGACGCTGTGGTGCGTTAAGACGCCCGACAGAAAAATCACTCTCTGTTTGTACTTTGAAAGCTCAAATCCCGTGGTCGTCGGACTTGGAACAGACATCGTCGAGATTGCTCGAATCGCCAAAATGATCGAGCGGCACGCAGAGACCTTCATCAACCGGATCTACACATCCGAAGAGATCAAGTACTGCCAGAAGCGAAAGCACTGCTACGAAGCCTTCGCCGGACGCTGGGCCGCGAAGGAAGCCATCATGAAGGTGCTGGGCACCGGCTTCGTGAAAGGCATCGGTTGGCTGGATATCGAGATTCTGAACGAGAAAAGCGGTCAGCCTTTCGTAAATATCCGGGGAGGAGCGGGTGAGTATGCCGAAAAGATTGGCATCGACGAAATCCTGATCACCATCTCCCACTGCAAGGCCTACGCCACCGCCACGGCAATCGGAATTCGCAATGACCTGTAGGTCAGGCTCGGCCTGACGGAATTTCAAAACCACGGAAGACATAGGATTACACGGAAATTGCCACACTCATTATCTGTGGTTCTAAGTTCTACCCATGTGGCATCGTGGCCGAGACTTTGTCAGGCAGACCCTGACCTACGACCTGGGGCTTCTGCCAGTCGCATGGTGATGGTTGAATCCGGCGACGTAAATACTTAGAGTCTCGCCCCTTACGACATCCATGACTGCGTCAGATATCCCGGACCGGATCATCTGGAAGCGCGATAAAGTCAATCTCTGTAACGCTTTAAGGAGCACCTGAATGGGTCGATACACTGGACCAAAGGGACGAATTAACCGTCGTCTCGGAACTGTTATTTTTGAAAACGCGGGTGCTCAGAAGGCGTTCGAAGCACGCGAGAACCCTCCCGGACCAGTCCAAAGACGTCGAAAGGTGTCTGAATACGGGGTCGCGCTGGCGGAAAAGCAGAAGATCAAGTTCTATTACGGCTTCCGAGAAGAACAGCTTCGCAAGTTTTACGACGTGGCACGCCGCAAGCCGGGCAACACTGGTGAAAACCTGCTCGTCATGTGTGAATGTCGGCTGGACAACGTGGTTCGCCGAGCTGGTTTTGCGCTCTCGCGACCGCAAGCCCGTCAGGGAATCGTCCACCGCCACTTTCAATTGAATGGCAAAACCGTCGACAAACCGTCGATGCAGGTGAAGCCTGGCGACGTGATCACGATTCGAAACCGACCGAATCTGCTCAATCTTTACAAAGAGATGGCAGCAGCTAATACCGCTCCAGCCTGTGACTGGATCAGCTTTGATCAGAACGAGCTGAAAGCAACAGTCACCGCCGCCCCACACATGAGCGACGTCAGTCTGCCAGTGGAAGTCGGTAAGGTTATCGCGTTCATGGGACGTTAGTCTTTGACGCAAAAAATCGAGAAGCTAAAGGCCGCTCAGCCCTCTGAGCGGCCTTTTTTCGTAGCCATCGACTTATTTTTTCGGAGATCGTGTCGGAAAATTGCAGCCGTTGTCGAGCCGCCGGTTTGATCGTGTCTCGAAGACCTGACACGATAGAGCAATCACAGGCCACAGCCAGAAGGAAGACCATGCTTTCGACCAGCCAGACTAGAGCCCTGAACCGGGCCGTTGCGATCGTCGCCGTTGTGTGTTTCGCTGTGGGATCAACCGGTAGAGCAGACGACAATCCGGCGCGAAAGGCGTCAGACAACCTGATCCATCTGGCAAATCTCGATCACGGTACTGTCGCTGGTCAGTGGCGGAAAACGTCCGATGGATTAACGACCGATGCTGCGGCTGGTTCCCGGATGGCGTTGCCGGTCGAGCCGACGGGTGAGTACGACTTCAAAGTGACGTTTACTCGGCAAACAGGTCAGCACTCGGTCGTGCTGATGTTTGTTTCCGGGACCGGTCAGGCGGCTTTTGATGTCGACGCCTGGGGGCAGCACCTGGCCGGCTTTCAAAATGTCGGCGGGAAAGACGCTCGCCAGAATTCGACTCGGGCTGAGAATGTGACGCTGGTCAACGGTCAGAAATACACAGTCGAATTGCGTGTGCGACGAGATCGCGTTGAAGCCTTCCTGGACGGAAAGCTTTTATCGACCTACCGAGGTGACGGATCGGACCTCAGCATTCTGGAAACCTGGCGGCTGCCATCGAAGAAAGTACTCGGAATCGGTGCATGGGATTCCGAGACGCGGTTTCACTCGGTCGAAGTTCAATCAGTCAATGGGACGATCGACCTTGCATCAACCACTTCGCCGAGCCGACCTCGAACACCGACCACGACACCCGTTCCAACGAATCCTCGACCAGCGACTACGCCGCGTCGACGACCGGTTTCAGAAGGAGGCGACCGGGTTTTGATCGTCATTGCCAACGACGGTTTCTTTTACCGCGAGTACGCAGATCCCCGAGAAGAACTCGAACGTGCTGGATTCACTGTCGAAGTCGCTGCCGGGCGAAAGGCTCCTTGTCGACCTCACGCGAACTCGGGGCAGGGCGGCAGTGACGGGATCGTTCATCCGGATCTCGCCATCGCTGAAGCCGAGCCGAGCCGCTACCGAGCGATTCTGTTCTCTGGCGGCTGGGGCTCGTCGATGTACCAGTACGCGTTTCAGGGCAGCTACAACAACCGTGCTTACAATGGCGATCGGCCAACGAAGGAAGCGACTAACCGGTTGATCAACGCGTTCGTCGAGCAGGACAAGTATGTCTGCGCGTTGTGTCACGGCGTGTCAGTGCTGGCATGGTCTCGCGTCAATGGGCGCAGTCTGCTGGCAGGCCGACGAGCGACTGGCCCGACTCGGCAAGGACCTGCGGGAATCTACAAAGGCCGTCAAAGTCAGCCGTCGTCGCGATGGGGTTCGGAACAGAACGGTGCGAAAATGGTCGCCCCGAATTCGGTGGGCAATCCAGGCACGGCTGCTGACGACATCGTGATCGACGGGAAAATCATGACCGGGCAGGACGACATTTCCGCTCGCGAGATGGGACGTCAGATCGCGAAACAACTTAAAGCAGCATCCTGACGACTGGCCTGCAATGCCGGGCAGAATTTTCAGCCACAGAGAACACAGAGGTCTCAGAGATTTTACAGTCGGTACTCGGTGTGCTCCGTGGCAAAAGATCAAAGACCAACTTTCAGAAGTTACTCCGGACACGACCATTTATTCGTGGCTATTTTCAGGAGCACCGCGTGACCAGAAACTGGTTGGGAATCATTATTGGAGGGTTTGCTTTGCTGACTTCGGATGGCGTCGAAGGAGCTTTGGTCGAGTACACAATTCGTTTTTCGCAGGCGAAGAATCATTACGCGGATGTCGAACTCCGATGTGAAAGCGGAGGACATCATCAGTTCGAACTGATGATGCCCACGTGGACTCCCGGTTCGTACCTCATTCGAGAATACGCTCGGCATGTCGAAACAATTTCGGCGAGCGACGGTGACGGTGAAGAACTCGTCGTCTCGCGAAGTCGCAAAAACCGCTGGCAGGTGAAATGTGGCGATGCGAAAACGGTTGTCGTGAAGTACCGGCTTTACTGCAACGAGATGACCGTTCGCACCAACCAGATTGAAAGCGACTTCGCACTGCTTAACGGAGCGTCGACATTCCTCGCGCCGGTCGACGCACTTCAGGACAGGTATCAGGTCAGCCTTGAATTGCCGGACAACTGGAAGCATGCCATCTGCTCGTTGCCAAACCTCGACGGCGACAAACAAACTTTTATCGCGGAAGACTTCGACGAACTGGTCGACTCGCCAATTCTCTGCGGCAACCCGGACATCTACCCGTTCACAGTCGGCGACCGCGAACACCTGCTGGTCAGTATCGGCGAAGGAGAAATCTGGGACGGCGCCGTGACCGCACGCGACCTGGAAAAGATCGTCGTCGAGCATCACAAACTTTGGGGCGTCGTTCCGTACCCTCGATACATCTTTTTCAATCTACTGGTCGAATCGGGTGGCGGCCTCGAACACGACAACTCGACCGTCATGATGATCAGTCGGTGGTACTACCGCGATCGTGAAAAGTACGTTCGCTGGCTGGGGCTGGCCAGTCACGAATTCTTTCACACATGGAACGTGCGTCGGCTGCGTCCGAAGCCGCTCGTCGAATACGACTACGAAAACGAAATCTACCTTCGAAGTCTCTGGATCGCTGAAGGGATTACGAGTTACTACGACGACCTTCAGCTCGCACGTTGTGGGCTGATCTCTCAGAAGGAGTATCTGGAAACCGTCTCAAAGCAGATTGAAACTCTGCAGACAACACCCGGTCGCAACATTCAAAGCCTCAGCGATTCTTCGCACGACACGTGGATCAAGCTGTACCGCCCGAACGAAAACTCTGGCAACTCGCAGGTCAGTTATTACAACAAGGGAGCGGTGGCGGCCTTCCTGCTGGATGCTGAAATTCGGTCGGCGACGGACGGGAGGAAATCGCTCGACGACGTCATGAGAATTCTCTACGAGCGTCACGTCGGCGAAGTCGGGTACTCACAAAGCGACTTCCGATCAATTGTCGCCGAGGTTTCCGGCAAAGACCTGACGGCATGGTTCGAATGCTACATCGACGGCGTCGACGAGTTCGATTACTCGAAGATGCTCGACTGGTACGGCTTGCAGTTTCAAACACCGAAGTCGAAGAAACTCGAAAACAATGCCGATGAATCTGAGCCTTCTGAAAACACGAAGGCATCCGGGCCAAAGAAAACGCCCTGGATTGGCCTAACGACGGAAGATTCTTCTGGTCGACTGGTTATCACAAAAGTCCTGCGAGATTCACCGGCCTTCGAGGCGGGGTTCAACGTGAGTGACGAAATCCTGGCGATCGATGATTACCGCGTCACGGCGAAGCAATTTTCAGATCGGCTGAAGCAGTACCAACCAGGAGACTCGGTCGGTGTCCTGATCGCTCGTCGCGAACGACTTTCAACACTTCGTCTCGTACTGGGCGAAGGACCCGCGAAGGTGTGGAAGCTGTCCGTCATCGAGCAACCGACCGACGACCAGAAACGACGCCTCGCCGACTGGCTCCACGACAGGTAGGCCAGGCTCTGCCTGACGGCGTCCGCCGAAGCGGAAACGTCAATGACATAATAAGACTACCGAACACACGAAAAGACACCGAAGATAATTCATTACCCCGTATCTTTTCGTGTGCCTCATGATTCTCCATCTTCCAGTCCTGAATGATGAAACGGTCTGTCGTCGTGGCTGAACGTCAATCGAAATCTGATCAGCACAAGCTTGCGATGCGACATCTTCGCAATGTTGATCCGGTCATGCGGCGAGTGATCGATCACGTCGGGGCTTGCACTTTGAGGTCCGAACGCGATCGATTCTGGATGCTGGTTCGGTCGATTCTTTCTCAGCAGATTTCGACAGCGGCGGCTCGGACAGTGCGAGACCGTGTGGTTTCGCTGGTTGAATCCCGCAGCGGTTCAAAGAGCGTCATTCCGACCAGTTTGCTTGCTCTGAGCGTTGACGAGCTGCGAGGCGCCGGGTGCTCGCAACGCAAGGCCGAGTACATACTTGATCTGGCCGGGAAGGTCGAAAACGGCGAGGTAGCACTAGCGAAGATCGGTCGCCTTTCGAATGATGACGTCATCAAGACGCTGATTCAGGTGCGAGGAATCGGTCGCTGGACGGCGGAGATGTTTCTGATGTTTTCGCTGGGACGGCTCGATGTGTTTCCCGTCGATGATCTTGGCGTTCGCAACGCCATGCTGAATCTGTACGGGTTGAATCCACAGGCTTCTCACGACGACTTTCGAGCGATCGCTGAGAAATGGCAGCCGTACGCGACGATCGGCAGCTGGTATTGCTGGCGAAGTCTGGAAACAGATATCCCGACTGAATAAGGCTCCACCCCGAAAACGGTGGTGACAGCTTCACGAACAGGCGAATCTCTTATTCCGGGTGCCTGAAAGGAGCCTTAAATTGGCGAAGAAGAACACGTCGATTCATGAAAAGTCGGCATACCGTCGGTACTCGAGCTGAACCATCCTATGGCCTGCGCGGAATCTTATGCTGACAAGGTGAGGGCTTTGGAAGGCACCTGCTGGGCGATTTTGAACAAAACCAATTCCTCTTTCGCCACTGATACGTCAGGATGAATGCTGAAGATTCAGGTGGTGGTCAGGGCCTCGGCGAGAGACAACGAATGAGTGACGGCAGCTTTCAGAATCCGGCAATGAATGACTGCCGCCTTGCATTCGCAGCCCGACCACCATCCGCCAGCTGGGAGCCAATCCAGCTTCCAACGACCCCGCCGCGAATGTTCTGGGCATGGTTCAAACCGCAACATCTGCCAACGGCGATCGTTTTGCAGGTTCCGTCAGATGATGGCTCTGCCGTTGCGCCGGTTACCGTTCGATATCTTGCACAGACGCTGGGACTGGACGCCGCCTGCGTGCCGATGTGTTTGTTGTTCGGTTTCTCGTTTCAGGGGCAGGGCGGTACGGCTCCATATTTCGATCAACCGATCGTCGGTCCGCCACCTGGTGCCGATCCAAACATCGTATTTTATGTCGATCCGCCGCCGATGCAGAATCTCGCTGAGTATGGCAGAAAGTCCGACGACGAGCATGAGTTCACCGAAGATCAAATCGAGGAAATGTTCGACAGCATGGAGCGCGATTGGAAAAGCAGTCTCCAGGCCGAACGGCAACTTCAGAGTCTTCAGAAACAGTTGCTCGATTTGCAGGTTCGGCTCGGGACAATGAACCGCGATCTGGGACCGGACGAACGCCTCTACTCAGACCGTTCCGATCAGGACGACTGGCAGGAAGCCAGGCGGGCTCTCCGTGATGCGGCCACCCGGCTGGCTCGCTATATCAAAGAAATGGACGCTGGTGAAACGAGCTATGCTGGCAAGAAACGCTGGTTCGTAAATATCCGAAAGTCCTACGTCATCCCCCGAATCTCGTTTGACGGAATCGAGTCGGCTCGACTGGAATTCGAAGTCTACCGATCGACGATGCAGAACCTGGTCACTCGCATGCAGGCAGCGTACCACCACGGCAGACAGGAAGGCGAAGTTCGAGCCCAGCAGGTGCTGAATCGAATCGCCACGAAAGTCGCCTCCACCAAAAACAAACGTTGACGGAAATCGCTACCCACGGGGATGACACTTCGAATGGATGGCTTTCAGGCGGCTGTGTTCGACATGCGTGTAGATTTGCGTGGTCGAGATACTGGCGTGACCGAGCATCTCCTGGAGAGCTCGAATTTCGGCTCCGCCGGCCAGCATGTGAGTCGCAAAGCTGTGTCGCAAAGTGTGCGGACTGACGCCTTCTCCGCAGCCGACTCGTTCGGCGTATTTCTTGACGATGCCCCACACCGAAATCCGCGAAAGCTGTTTGCCGCGTGCGTTGAGCAGCAGCCAGGGTTCGTCGCCTTCGCGAACGAGCTTTGATCGTTCGCCTTCGATCCATGCCTCAATCGCCGAAACCGCAACCGGGTTCAGGCCGACGATGCGTTCCTTATTTCCCTTGCCAATGCAGCGAGCGTAACGTTCGTCGAGGAACACTTTGCTGAGCCTGAGGTTCGTGACTTCAGACGCGCGACAGCCGGTTGCGTAGAGCAGGCAAAGTAACGCGCGGTCTCGAAGCCGGAATCGGTCAGAGTGATCAGGCGCGTTGAGCAAGCGTTCGACAGCCGCCGGCCCCAGAACTTTGGGCAGGTATTGCCAGAGTTTGGGCGAACTCAGTGATTCAGCAATCGACTTTTCGAGCAGCCCCTCCAGCACCATATAGCGAAACAGCATTCTGACCGCGACGAGATGCCGCGCGACGGTCGTCGCGGCGAGTTCCCGCTTACGCAACTCGTGGATGTAGCGTGTCAATACATCGAGCGTTATTTCGTTCGGGTTGGCCGGGCCGTGATCGCCGTACCAGACTGCGAACTGCTTGAGGTCGGACCCGTAAGCGTGCACGGTGTTTCGAGCCAGACCGCATTCTGCCTCCAGGTAATGGAGAAACGGCATCAGGTGCAGCGAAATCGGGTTCCTGGGCGAAGCATCACCGGCAGCAGATCGAGGTGTCTTGCGAACTGGCATCAGCGGATCCCAAAAACAGTCACGGTGGCTCTTTTCATGAGATCGGCACTCCGCCGGGGCCAACTCCAGCAGCAGACGTCGATCAAGCCAGTACTAACGATGCTGCCGGTTCTGACGCTGAATGACCTCCCGCAGAATGGCTGGAACCCGTTCGCTGGCGTCACGCTGGCATCCGACTGGAAACCATTGTCTGATACCGCTTTGACAGATCGATTGGCTCGTTCGATGACACTTCGTGAATTGCGTGAGGAAGATCCTGTGAAGACGGCACTGGTCCAGCTCAACCCAACGGTTGGCGATGTTCGAGGAAATTCGCAGCTTGTTGGGGACGCTGTTCAGCAGGCAGCCAATCGCGGTGCCGAGCTGGTTGTGCTGTCCGAACTGGTTCTCAGCGGCTACCCGCCTCGCGATCTCTTGTTGCGACAGGGTTTTGTCGACGCCTGCGATGCAGCGATTGACTCGCTGGCCGCGTCGCTGCCGGCGAAGGTCGGTGTGCTTCTGGGACATCCGACGAAACGAAACGTCCCCAACAGCCGAATCGCCAACGGAGCCAGTTTGCTCTGCAACGGCAAAGTCTCAGCGACCGTCCACAAATCGCTGCTGCCGACGTACGACGTCTTTGACGAACGCCGTTATTTTCGTCCAGCGGATCGAGTCCAGCCAGTCGAGTTTCGCGGGCTTCGTCTCGGAGTTCATATCTGCGAAGACGCCTGGTGGGGGCACACTTCAACGTCGTACCACGACGACCCGACATCATCTCCAGACCCGATCACGCGACTGGCTGAGGCGGGAGTTGACGCCTTCATCAATCTATCGGCGAGTCCCTTTGAGAAGCACAAACACAATCGTCGGCAGGAGCTGATCCAGCAGCATGTATCAAAACACCGTCGTCCGTTTCTCTTCGTGAATCAGGTGGGGGGAAACGACGATCTCGTCTTCGACGGAAACAGCTTCTGCGTCAGCGAGGACGGCAACGTATGCGAGCAGCTCAAGGCATTTGTTTCGGAGTCGCGCATCGTTGAGCTGCCGCTGGCTGCCGTTTCAGCGGCAAGTCTGCCGAGTCGAGCCGGCACGAGCAGCGATCATCAGGAAATGCTGGACGCGCTGATTCTCGGCCTGCGTGACTACGTGAAGAAGTGTGGATTTACCGACTGCGTACTGGGCCTGAGCGGCGGCATCGATAGCGCGCTGGCCTGCTACATTGCTGCGGAGGCTGTCGGCCCCGAACACGTTCACGGCATTGCCATGCCGAGTCGTTACAGCAGCGCTCACAGTGTGGACGATGCTCGGCAACTCGCTGAAGCCCTGGGAGTCGATTACGAAGTTGTCCCCATTGACGCCATGCACAAGGCGTACGAGCAAACGGCGGTCGTAGGCGACGACCTGCTCTCTCAGCCGGGAGGACTGGCTGATCAGAATCTACAGGCGAGAATCCGCGGCGGCATTGTCATGACTCGGAGCAACCGACACGGCTGGATGGCTCTGGCGACGGGAAACAAAAGCGAACTCGCCGTAGGTTACTGCACGCTTTACGGCGATATGTGCGGTGGTTTCGCCGTGCTGAGCGACATTTTCAAGAAGGACGTCTACGGAATTTCCCGACACATCAACGACGTGCGAGAGAAACGCGAAGTCATTCCCGAAAGGACAATTGGCAAGCCGCCGAGCGCCGAACTGGCTCCAGATCAGGTCGACCAGGACACACTGCCGCCGTATCCGATTCTCGACGGAATCCTCGAACGTCTGATCGAACGGGAAGAATCTGTCGCCACAGTGTCAAAGCACTTTCCGCCGGAAACCGTTGCCTGGGTGGCGTCACGTCTCGACTGGAACGAGTTCAAACGCCGACAAATGCCGCCCGGGATCAAGCTTTCGAGCCGGGCGTTCGGCACCGGTCGCCGCATGCCGATGGCCGCTCGGTTCAGCATTGAGTGATCTCTGACGCCTCGACCAGAAGAATGACCAACCGAACGAGTCACCGTGTCTATGCGTGGACGAGTTGTCGCTTGCTCTGACTCTGCATCGGACGAGCTGTCTTTGACATCCGCGCCAGCGCGTCCGGAGCCCCGGCAGCGATGATGATGTCATGTGGTCGGAACGTTTCCTGGCCGCCTGGTCGATAAATCGTGCCTTCGCCTTCTCGTTTGATCGCGATGAAGGAGATCGAGCCTTCTTCCTGCCCGTAGGTCCGCGGTGTCTGTCCTTCCAGAATTGAGCAAGGCTCGACCAGAACTTCCGACAAGGCAAAGTCACCGTCGGACCGCTGCGAACTTCTGAGCAGCTCTGCCAGGTGCGGCTTAATAATGGCTCTCGCCAGGTCAATCCCGGCCGTCAGAAACGGCGAAACAACCAGCGACGCTCCAGCATGCTCCATCCGCCGAGCCGACGTGTCAGCGTTCGCTCGACTGGCAATCATCACGCTGGGATTAATTTCTCGAGCCGTCAACGTGATGAAGACATTTTCCGCGTCAGAGCTGGTGGCACATACGATTCCTCGAGCACGCTCGAGCCCTGCGTCGCGAAGAATCTCTTCGTCCGTTGTGTCACCGATGACCGCCATATATCCACAGGCCAATGCTTCTGCGATGCGATCCTCGGCACGGTCAATGACGACGCATGGGATGTCAGACGCTGCGAGTTCCTTACAAATGGTCTGACCGATTCGACCGAAGCCGCAGATGATGATGTGGTCGCTTGTCGTTTTGATCATTTTTTTCATCCGGCGTTGCCAATCGAATTGATAACTCACTGCAGTCTGAACGACGGTGCTCAGAGTCCAGGTTGCAGTGCCGATCCCGCTTACAAGAAGTATTGACGCAAATTTCTGCCCGGTTTCTGAAATGCCTTCATCGCCAAACCCGACCGTCGTAATCGTGATCAGCGTGAAATAGATGGCTCTCCAAAGAGTCCAGCCAGGCTCGATGAGTAGAAAACCGACCGTTCCGGCAAGCATCACACCACACAACATGGCAATCGACCGCATCACGATACGCGATTCATGATGCTCAGTTCCGGGAAGTGATAGCGATGCGCTCATGCGTGGGGGCCAGAAAGACGATCAGACAAAACAGCTCAGTCAGCTCCTGGCAAATTTACGCCTTGCCGGCGACGCGGAGCGGTAAATCACCTGGTCACCGAAAGGATTAAGGCTCTGATCTTAATTCTGGAGGCAGACGCCACAAAAACGCTGGTTGACCGCGGTCGACCAGGTTGTTAGCCTTCGCGGCTCGCTTGATTTGAAATCTGCCCCTAAAACGGGCGTTAACTGTCTTATTCCGTAAGGGTTTGCACATGGGACGCGTAGAACGGGATCGAGAGATCGCCCGGCGTCGCACTCGACGAGCCAAGCTTAAGAAGCTGCGTGCTAAGTTCGACACCGCCAAGTCACAGGATGAAAAGGACGAAATCTTCGCCAAGGCGAGGAAACTCAGTCCGTTTATCTCGTTTGAGGATGCTGCACAGGCCTGATTCTTTCAGCCGGGCGGCGCACTCTTGTAGCTGGTAAGGCTGCGGCGAGTGCTCAAACAAATTAGACCCAGACTAAGAAAGCTGGGGTTGCATGTGTGACCCCGGCTTCTTTTCGCGCGCAGACGGAGCAAAACAATATGGAGCCTCAGTCAAAGAGCGGTTCCAGTGAAAGTTCAGGCGGCGATTCAAACTCTGCCAGCGAAGCTTCACGATCGCTGAACTTTATCGAACAGATTATCGAACGAGATCGAGCTGCCGGAAAGAATGACGGTCGGGTTCACACTCGGTTTCCGCCCGAGCCGAACGGTTATCTGCATATTGGACACGCCAAATCCATCTGCCTGAATTTCGGACTGGCGAAACGCTACGGCGGCCAATGCAATCTGCGGTTCGACGATACGAATCCGACAAAGGAAGATGTCGAGTACGTCGATTCCATTCAGGCAGACGTCAAGTGGCTCGGCTTCGACTGGGAAGACCGACTCTACTACGCGTCTGACCGCTTTGAAGAATTGTATTTGTTTGCCGAGCGATTGATTCAGGAAGAACTGGCTTACGTGGACAGCCAGAACCTTGAAGAAATGCGAGCCAACCGAGGCACGGTCAACGAACCCGGAAAAGACAGCCGGGATCGCACTCGGTCGGTCGACGAGAACCTTGACCTCTTCCGTCGAATGCGGGCTGGCGAATTTGAAGACGGTGCTCATGTGCTTCGCGCAAAGATCGATATGGCACACCCGAACATGCTGATGCGGGATCCGCTGCTGTACCGAATTCGCCACGCTCACCATCATCGGACCGGAGACAAATGGTGTATCTACCCGATGTACGACTGGACTCACGGGCAGTGCGACTCGCTCGAAGGAATTACACACTCGATCTGCACGCTTGAATTCGAAACTCATCGTGCGCTCTACGACTGGTTTATCCAGAAACTGGGCCTTCATCACCCGCAGCAGATTGAGTTTGCAAGGCTCAATCTGAATTACACCGTCATGAGCAAACGGAAGCTGCTCGAACTGGTCGAAAACAAGCTGGTCAGTGGCTGGGACGATCCTCGCATGCCGACGATTTGCGGACTGCGCCGACGCGGATTCACTCCGGAATCGATCCGCGCCTTCTGCGACCGTATCGGCATCGCGAGAATGAACAGTGTTGTCGATCTTTCGTGGCTCGAACAGGCCATTCGCGACGATCTCAACACAAAGGCTCCTCGCGTCATGGGTGTGCTGCGGCCACTGAAAGTCGTCATCGAAAATTACCCTGAGGACCAGGTCGACGAACTCGAAGCCGCCAACCACCCGGCGGACGAGAGTTTCGGAAAGCGGATCGTGCCATTCTCTCGTGAGTTTTACGTCGAGCAGGATGACTTTCTGGAAGACGCGCCTCGCAAGTACTTCCGCCTTTCACCCGGTCGCGAAGTGCGTCTGAGATACGCTTACCTCGTTACCTGCACCGGAGTCGTGAAAGACGACGACGGCAACGTGGTCGAAGTTCGTTGCACCTACGATCCAGATTCGAAAGGCGGCAACGCTCCGGACGGACGCAAAGTGAAGGGAACAATCCACTGGGTCAGTGCGAAGCACGCGGTCGATGCTGAGGTGCGTTTGTACGACCGACTTTTCAGTCTCGAGTCGCCGGATGACGTACCGGAAGGTCAGGACTGGAAAGACGGCCTGAATCCGGACTCGCTGGAAATCCTTTCCAATGCAAAGCTCGAACCGTCCCTGGCCGCCGCTGAACCAGGAGCAGGATTTCAGTTCGAACGTAACGGCTATTTCTGCGTCGATCAGGATTCAACGCGTGGAAAACTGACTTTCAATCGAACCGCAACGCTTCGGGATTCCTGGGCCAGGCAGAACAATTAAAGCGACTATGCGTTAAGCGTAGCGGTCGTAGTAACGCGACGCGTGAGCGAGGGACGTTCTGGTAGTTGCCGGGCGGGCACTGCCCACCACAGAAATTTATGCTTCGTGAGCGCCACTCACCCTACAGATGGCTGGTTGAAAAACGAAGATATCTGGCCATCCAGTCGATGACTCGCCAGTCCATCCAGCGGCGGTCAGGGTCGGATGTTTTGCCGGCAACGTAGCCGAGATGCCCGCCGTGCTCGGCGATATGGACCGTGACTGATGGAACGCTGGGAAGCTGCTCGAACGAGCTGGCGGGGATCAGCGGATCGTCGCGACCGGTCAGGATGAACGTCGGCGTTGTGATCGACTCAACAAACTGCGAACCGCTGCTTTGGTCGTAGTAATCCTGAAGGCTCGAGAAACCTGACACGAGCGACGTGTAAGTTTTATCGAATTCACGCAGCGTCTCGGGTGCCCATCCATCAGCCGGTCTGGGGGCATCGGGAAATGCTTCGATGCGTTCTCGAACCTGCGGGACGAGCATCTTCGTGAAATACCGATCGTAAAATCTGTTGTCAGGTCGTCGCAGTGCTTCCGAGCAAAGCCCAAGATCGATGGGGGGATTCACGGCGACGGCACACGCCAGATACTCAGGTGAATATCCCATGCGGCCGTTTTCGCCCAACATTTTCAGCAGCATATTTCCACTGAGCGAGAAACCCGCGAGAGCTCCCAGCGACCCGGGGCACAGTTGGCTCGCTTTCTGAAAAGCTTCCCGCACATCCTCGGACCGCCCTGCGTGATACGGATGTTTTGACAATTTTGCGCCGGCTCCTGCACCACGGTGATCGAGTCGAAAGGTTCGAACACCAAACGTTACTAACTTCTGAGCAATCCTCTGGATGTAGGCACTTCCGTGACAACCGCCGAGACCATGCATCAACACAACGAACGGGCTGCCCGGTCCCCAGTTTTTGGGGCAGTCGTCATGCAGCATGAGAACATCGCCGTCCGGAAGGTCGACGCGATGACAGATTGCCGAGTAGCGTGCTGCTTGACCTCGAATGAAATAGGCAAACAACGTCTGGCGGTGCCCGCCTCGAAGTAACGGATGAGGATTGAATGGTGGCAGGTCTTCAGCAGACAATGTGGAGCCTCAAATTCTGACAATGCAGGTTTCTCAATCTCGCCGGCGGTTGCCGGCTGGCCATGCGGAACATTAACGAGTAAACCAATGAGTCTCGAAACAAGCGCTGAAGCTGTTCAACCAATTTTCCCGATCGCAGGCCGCATGACGGTTTCCGAACTCGGCAATTCTATCCGAACGATTCTCGATACATCGCAACTCGGCACACCGGTTAATGTGCGGCTTCACTGGGAATTCAGCGAGCTCGCGAGCTTTCTCCAAACCGTCTTAACGGCTGCGGTCGAGCTCGCAGATCTTGCATTGCAATTGGAAGAACCCGTCTGGCGACTCCGGCGGCAGGAATCGGGGCGAACATTGAACCTTCTTGGCTCTGATCGTCGCGGTCGAACATTGATGATCACGCTTGTCGCTGAAGCAAAGCCGCAAACAGCGTTAACCATCTTCGGAAATCACGGAATCGTGCGGCTGAATGAAGGCTGGGTCGATCCGAACTCGATTACAGAGACGACCAAAGAGCATTCATGGGCTGCTGACCTTCAATCCACATTCGGCGGGTGACTCTGATTGAGCAGCCGTCTGACCACGTCAAGGTTGTGATTTGGAATGGCGTGTCCACCTGGCCGAAATCAAATCCGACCATCTTTACAGTTTCTATGCAGGAACTGGCCCCCAAAAACAGCCATTGTTTCCTTTGTGGACATCCTGCAGGACACTGAAAATGAATTCTGAAAGTGCTCTAGCCGGACGTTATGTCACCGTCCTGCTCCTGGTCGCTCCACTTCATGGCACGTTCGATTGGTTCGATTCGTAGCACGACGATACCGTCTTTGAAAATACGGACCGTGCCAGTGGACTCTGAAACAGCAATCGCGATGGCGCCCGTCGTTTTCGAAATCGCTGCGGCAGCCCAATGCCTCGCTCCAAGACCTTTGGACAAGGTCAGCCCTTCGGCTGGAGCATCAAGAATTCGCCCGGCGGCTTCGACATGGCCTTCGGCTGAGACCACGAAAGCACCGTCGATCTGAGCAAGTTCTTTGACGCTCTCTCGGACTCGGGCGAGTCGAAGCTCGCGTTCCTTCTTGTTGTAACCTCGGAACGGGTCGTGAATCTGCTCGTGCGACTGCTTCAGAACTTTGCGGTGATTACCGACAACGAAGAGCGCACCAACAGCCTTACCCTCACGGCCTTCTTTGCCGATTTCGGCTGCCAGGTTGACGACCAGTCGCAGCGTCTCAAGCGGAACCGTTGTTTCAAGTCGCTGCAGATCCCGCGACGTCAGCTTGGTGAGATGCTCCGACATGTCGATAACGCTGAGGGTATCAAGCACTTCGCGTTCATAGGCGGCGTACAGCGTGACGATCGTGTCGCCACTCTTGATCAACTCGTCCGCGATCGCCTCCAACAGTGCAGAAATCAACTGCAGCTGCCGCGTTTCCGGTTCTTCCAGCAACGGCACGTGGTTGACGTCGTCCTTGCGGGCAGTCTCAATCACCTCTTCTTTATCCGATGCCACGACGAGCCGCAGCTCACCGAGTTCCTGCTGGATTTCGCTGAAATTATACGACCGCTCTGACAGCATCACGATAGCGCTGGCGCCTTCCTCAATCGCCAGTGTCCGCGCAGCGGCAATCAGACCTGTTTCGTGTCGAGTGAGCTGTGCGCGAGCCATAGCGGATGTGTCCGTCAACGATTTTGTACTGAGTGTCGACCTGCCGTCCGTCAACATCAGACAGATTCTACTGCATAAACAGCAGCGTGATTCGATTTTAGGGATTACTTTCGGGCCGTCAAAGATGCTCTCACATCAATCTTGAGCTGGCACGAGCTGTTTCAACGGGATTGATTACCCAGCTACACACTCCGCAGCATCTGCTGAGCACGTTTGAGTTGCTGCCTCAAGCCAGCATCGCTTTCGAGCTGCTGGCGGATTCGATTGCAGGCATGCAGAACAGTGCTGTGACTTCGTCCGCCGAAGTATTCCCCGATTCTGGCGTAGTGTTCGCCGGTCAGGTCGCGGGACAGGAACATGGCGCATTGTCTTGGCACAGCCACTGCGTGATCGCGAGCCTGAGATCGCATGTCGGAAAGCCGAACCCCAAACTGACGGGCCACAACTTTGGCGATGTCGTCAATTTCGACGGAATTCGGAGCAATTTCGTGAGTCAGGAAGGCTCTTGCCAGACGTGCATCGGGCATCGTTTTCTGCTGAGTGGCCAGGGCATCGAATCGCAGCAGTAGCCCCAGCAATTCACGTGGTGAAACGGAAAGTTCGTTAGCAAACAGTCGAATCACTGGCAGAGGAACGGCGATCTGAAGATGACTGCAAAAGTGGCTAAGCAGTTTGACTCGTGAAACCGGACCGGGCATTCGGAGGGCGACGCAGAGCCCTCCTCGAAAGCGGTTGGCGAGTCGGGGGATCAGTCCTCCAAGCTCCGCAGGTGCCTGGTTCGAGGTGCAGATTACCGACGTCTCAGCACGACGAAGTTCGTCCATCAGCGTCGCAAAAACTCGTTGAGCTGACTGATACCGGCAAAGATGCTGAACGTCTTCGAGGATCAGTAACTTCAGCGGAGAGTATTCACTGGCCGGATCGAAAGTGTTCGCGACTTTGTAGTTGCGAGTAACCTGCTCGACGAACTCCGACGACGGAACGATCTTCGCCGCATCCTTGTGAGCGTTTACAAGCAGATCGCACAGATGAGACTTCCCACAACCGGACGGTCCATAGATGAGTGCCGCCTCAAGTTGAAGCGCGTCCACATCTATATCGCGACAGGCTGAGTCGACCGCCGTCCACGCCAGACGGTTTTCGTCGAGAACGAGAAACGGGACGGAACCACTCCCAGCAGCACGCGATTTACGAGGGCGGCTCATGAGAAGCTCGCGAGGCGTTTGAAAAGTAAGGTTACCGAGTTATCACAAGGGGGCGATCAATACAGCTTTGCTGTGGGATAGTATCGCGACATGATCGTCCGGCGAAGCTGAAAGAGGACGATCAGGTTCAACAGCTTAAGCCAGATGAGCCACAACGACTGCTCCCACGCCTCGACGAAATCGGTGACCGCAAACGCCAGAAACGGGACCGCGTAGTAGGTCTCAACCGCTGACTTTCGGTGAATCAGAAATCGGCGAAGTACAAGGCCGGCACAGACGATCCACGCACAGCCTTCCGCGATATTGAACCCGTGGTAAATCGTCGCAAACCATTGCCCGTCACCCGGCGTGTACCGCCACCCGGCGTGTACCGCCACCCGGCGTGTACCGCCACCACGTCCGAATTAAGATGATTTCGAACGCTTCGGACACCCTATCTCTGCCTGTTCAACCAATCGAGTGAGTGGCCATGACTGATGACGAGCTATGTCGAAAGTTCACATCACAGACTCGCTACTCAATGCCTGCTCCGAAGCCGTCTTCCGCTGCGGATTCACTATCGGACATGACCGACGGTGCTCGATTGGGAGCGTCCAGGTGGTGAGGGCGGGTGACGTCGGGCTGTGCGGGTTCGATGCGTCTGTGCGAGCCATCCGGGCCGTCGATGCGGATGGTTCGTCCTTCGGCGGTCGGTGCTGCTTCGAGCGATCTGGCTGGCTCGTCAGAAGCTGTTGAGGCGTCTGTTGCCGAATCGTCGAACTCCTGAGGATTCTTCAGGCCGGCAACACGGTCTTCGCCGTAGTCATCGTAGGTGCATCGGTATCCGGGCTGCTGAGCGAGGACGATTTCTTTCTCAAAAGCTTCCAGCACTTTCCGCTGGATCATGTCACGACAGCCGGAGTTAATCGGATGGGCGATGTCGGCGTAAAGCTTCGCTCGACCGTCGTCGTCTTTGATGGCTCGATCTTCGTAAAGCTCGACGCCGCAGTCGTTGCAGAAGCGGGCTCGAAGCTGGTTCTTCGTGCCACATTTCGGGCAGCGATCAGTCAGCTTGCGGCTGGGCATCGCCACAAATGAACCCTTTGTCCCTCGGATGATTTTCAGATCGCGAACGACAAAGCATTTGTCAAAGGTGATCGAACAAAACCCCTGCAGACGATCACTGGGATCGTCCATGAGCTTGATTCTGACTTCTGAAATATCCACAGATGTCCCTCCTGAGACATGCCGCGTCAGAATGAGGTTTCCCCCACAAAGACACGACCAAGGCGTAGTGCCTTCAGCCGGGCTGCGGCCATCCTGGCCTCATCACGGTGTCTACAGACACCAAAACAGGAAGATCCACTACCACTCATCATGTGCCCAACAAACGGGTGCCTGCCAAGTTCTTCGATCAGTCTTCCCACCTCAGGGTTCAGCGATTCTGCCGGAGCCTGGAGTGAATTAAACAAACTGCGGCCCGCATTCGTCAGGTCGCCACGTTGAAGGTACCCGGCAAGTTTCGACGCTCCTCGCGGCTTCGTTTCGGGCTGACATTTCCGAAAAACGTCAGCCGTAGAAAGTCCACTGTCCGGTTTGACAATGACGAAGTGGAGACGGGGAGCTTTCTGAAGCGGACGAATGATCTCGCCTCGCCCCTGGCAGAGAGCAGCGGGAGAATCAGAGAGGAAGAAAGCGACATCGCTTCCGATTTCGGATGCATACCTTTGCAACTCGTCGCGACTCAACCTGAGTTGCCATATCCGGTTGAGAGCGAAAAGAACGGCGGCGGCATCACTGGATCCTCCGGCCAACCCCGCTTCGGCCGGAATCCGCTTGAAGAGTTCGATATGGACGCCTTTGTCGACACCCGTCTTTCTCTTCAGCAGCTCCGCGGCCTTCACTGCCAGATTGTCCTGCCCGTCAGGAACCCCATCCGATGTCGAAGCATCGTCAGCGGCAACCTTTCGTGAAACACAACCCGAGTAGTGACAACGTAGTGAAATCTGTGTTGAAGACTCCTGTCTGAGTACGAGAGTGTCGAACAGGTTGACCGAAACCATGAGTGTTTCCAGCTCGTGGAAACCGTCCGCCCGCTTGCCAAGAACCTCAAGAAACAGGTTGAGTTTTGCCGGGGCGTGGACAATCCAGGATGCGCCAGATTGTCGAAGTCTCATGAGACGTCACGTCCTGCGAGCAGACTCAAACTGACTTCCAGTTTTGAAGGGATGTGGAGAGATTTGATTGAAAGAACCATCTGATTTCCGAAGCGGCAAGTACCCAGCCACACCTGGAAACAACTGGTTCCGACCTGTGCATTCGCGCGATGCTATTTCACAATGAAAAGACGGTCAATACGGCTTTCATCGATTTACCCGTCATGCGTATTGACAGAAATTGCAATTTTGTTCCAGGTCGTTCTGCCATACCCGAAATCAGCATGTAATGACGGAATCAGCATTGTGTGGTTAGAATTTGAATTCAAAGGTTCACTTCTCCAGAGGCGGGCGGACAACCTTGAACGGCATTCACGACGATTCTGAGCTGGATTCTCACGACGAAGATTTTTTCGAATCTGACTCCAGACTGGTCACGGCTATCCGGCTGAACCTGGTGCCGGGCATAGGTCCCCGGCATCAGCGTTCGTTGCTGGACTACTTCGGCGATCCGGAATCCATCTTCGCGGCGTCATTAACCGAACTGGAACGGGTTTCCGGAGTCGGTCCGAAAATCGCCCGCCTGATTCATGCGGCAAGGACAACGGATCACGCCGAAACGGAAGTACGGACCTGCCGTCAGAACGGTTATCAACTGCTGCGAATGGGCGCGGATGACTATCCTGAGAACCTGACAGAAGTCTGCGACGCGCCGCTCATTCTGTACTGTCGGGGTGAACTGAAACCTCACGACAATCTCGCCGTCGGCATCGTTGGCTCCCGCCGCTGTACGTTGTACGGAACTCAGCAGGCCGAGAAATTCGGACGGGCTCTGGCCATGGCCGGGATCACCGTCGTCAGCGGTCTGGCACGAGGAATCGATGCCGCGGCTCATCGCGGAGCCCTGGCGGCTGGCGGGCGAACGATTGCCGTTTCGGCGACCGGGCTTAACCACATTTATCCGCCCGAGCATGTCGAGCTGGCCGAGCAGATTTCAAAAAACGGAGCCGTCGTCTGCGAGTCGCGTCTCGATCAACAGCCGACATCCGGGATCTTTCCGCAACGCAACCGAATCATCAGCGGCTTGTCGCTCGGCGTAATTATTATCGAAGCCAATCGAAAAAGTGGAGCCCTTCACACCGCGCGGCACGCAATGGAGCAGGGCAGGGAGGTGATGGCGATTCCCGGTCGCATCGACAGTTTCGCCAGCGATGGCTGCAACGATCTGATCCGGGACGGTGCGACACTGATTCGCAACGTCGACGACGTCATTCAGGCGTTGGGGCCGCTTGTCGAACCGGTCAGGACCGAGGATCAGCAGGAAGTCCGCAGCCCCCGCGAACTCACACTGAGCGGGCAGGAACGCCAGATTCTCGACATGGTCACGTCCGAGCCCCAGCATCTGGACGAGATCATCCGCGCCGCCGAAATTGGTTCATCCCGAGTCCTCGCAACGCTGACCGTGCTCGAGATGAAGCGAATGGTCAAACGCCTGCCGGGTGGGTTTCTCGTGCGAGCGTTCAACTGACCCGATCGAATTCAGCCGTCCCCACGATGTTCAGAACCTGTAAAACTACTGGTGCTTCAGCATCGCCTGCCGGATCTCTTTGCGATCGGTCGTACCCTTAAGTTTCTGCCGCTTGTCGTAAAGATTGCGACCCTTCGCCAGACCAATGCGAACCTTGATGCGACCTCTCAGGAAGTAAACGTCGAGCGGAACCAGCGTGAACCCCTGTTGCTCGGCGCTTTCAGCGAATTTATGAAGCTCGCGTTTGTGAACCAGCAGCTTGCGAGGACGCTTCGGCTCGTGATTCATCAGGTTGGCTTGAGGGTATTCGTTGATATTGGCGCCGATCAGCCACAACTCTCCGTCGCGAACGCGCGCATACGCTTCTTCGATCGAAATCTTCGAGTTGCGAATACTCTTTACTTCGCTGCCGACGAGTGCAATCCCACACTCCAGCTCGTCGATGACGTTGTACTCGTGCCGCGCTTTGCGATTCGTACAGACGTGCTTCGAGTTTGGATCGACGTCGTTCTTTTTCTTTTTACTTTTCTTGCCGGCCATCTTTGTGAATTCACCGTCAGACGCAGGTCAGGCTTCGCCTGACGAAGTTCTAAGGATGTTCCTTTTGAATCTGAAAACGAATGATGGTTCGAGAGCAATCATGATTACGTCAGGCAAAGCCTGACCTGCTCAAGCCGCAACGGGTTCACGCAGTCTGGCGAGTATAAGCAATTCGCCGATTAACTTCGCTGATCTGCTCGTTCATCGTCCACAGATCGTAAAGCTGAAACAGCGCCAGCGGAATTGCCGACAGGCCGAACGTCCACGGAACGAGAATCGCCAGCGAAAGCTCGATCAGTCCGGTGCCGACTTTGCCCAGGTAAAAGCGATCGATCCCGAACGCTCCCAGCCAGGCCAGAAGAATCCAGGCGACGTCGTAGCTGACCTCGCCAGGTTCGTATCGCTGGTCACAACTCCGATTCATTGACGGAATCAGAAAGAGATCGATGAGCCACCCGATGCCGAGCAGGCCGAGTGTGAAAAAATAGATCGTGCCGCTCACCGGTCGTCCATAATAGAAGCGGTGAGCCCCCGTGAAGCCAAAGATCCAGGCCAGATAGCCAATCAGTACGCTATGAGTTCGGTTCATGTTTTCCTCCGGTCGCTGATTCGCCGGTCGTCGCGAAATCTTAGCCGGAAATTCTCAACCTGCCGATTTTCTCCCGGTCTCAACCTTTGACCACAAAGTTCACAAGACGCCCCGGCACAATGACAGCTTTGACGATCGTTTTGCCTTCGAGATGACTCGACACAGACGCGTTCTGTTTCGCTGCTTCTTCGATGGTGGCGTTGTCGGATCCGGCGGGAACTTTGATTCTCGCTTTGAGCTTACCGTTCACCTGGACGGGAACTTCGATCTCGGCTTCGGCGATTTTTGCTTCGTCGAACGTCGGCCACGGTTCGAAGGCCAGCGTGTTGTCATGGCCGAGCAACTGCCAGAGTTCTTCAGCAATGTGCGGCGCGAACGGGCTCAACAGAATCGTGAGCGTTTCCATGGCCGATTTCGGTCGCACTTCCTGCGGGCTGAACTCGTTCGTGAATTCCATCATGCGACTGATGGCGGTGTTGAACGAAAGCTTTTCGATGTCCTCGGTGACGGCTTTGATCGTCTTGTGAACAACCCGCTCCTGCTCCTCGCTGAGTTCCGTTTCCTGTACTGCCGGATTGAGAAGAACCTCATCGGCGAACTCGTCAGTAATCATTCTCCAGACGCGGGCGAGGAACCGGTAAACGCCTTCGACGCCCTTCATACTCCACGGTTTGACCTGTTCGAGCGGCCCCATGAACATCTCGTAAAGCCGCAGCGAGTCCGCGCCGTAATCTTTCACGACGTCGTCTGGATTGATGACGTTGCCGCGTGACTTCGACATCTTCTCGGAGCGGAAAAGAACGATAAGTTCTCTATCGTCAGGGGCAGTCCAGACGTTCTGGTCATCGCGTCTAACTATCTGATCCTTTGGAACATCAACCTGTTGAAATCTTCCATACAAGGCTTTTCGTCCATCGGGCAATTCAAACTCATCCCCAACCTTTAATGGATCATCCGGAAGGGGAGCTGCTTCAAAACCCGCAACAGCAGGTGACTCGAACGCATCAGGCAAAGGGTCGCCATCGAGCCCGATTCTTGTGCAAACGTAGGGGGTTGGTTCACCAAGGATCATGCCCTGGTTGACGAGCTTCTGGAACGGTTCGCAGGTGCTGACGTGGCCTCGATCGAAGAGGACTTTGTGCCAGAACCTGGCGTAGAGCAGGTGCAGCACGGCGTGTTCGGCACCGCCGACGTAAAGGTCGACGGGCAGCCAGCTTTTCTCGACTTCCGGATCAAGGAAGCATTCGGAGTTTTTCGGATCGGCGAAGCGGAGGTAGTACCAGCAAGAGCCAGCCCATTGCGGCATCGTGTTGGTTTCCCGTTTGAGCTTCGTGCCGTCTGCGGCGGTTTTGTAAAGCCATGATTCCGGAGCGGTACTGAGCATCGGCTCGGGCGTGCCGGTGGGTTTGAACTTTTCCATTTCCGGCAGCACGACGGGAAGTTCCTCGTCCGCGTCGACTCGCATGAGGCCGGTTTCGTTGCCGTCGGCATCGAGTTCGTGCCAGATCGGAAACGGCTCGCCCCAGTAACGCTGCCGACTGAACAGCCAGTCGCGAAGTTTGAAATTGACCGCTTCGCTGCCGAGTCCCGCCGAAGCGAGATCCGCAGAAAGCTTTGCTTTGAATTCGTCGGTCGGCGTGCCGTCGTACTTACCGGACTGAATGGCGTAACCTTGGTGAGTCATCGCTCTCTTTACTTCGATGACATTTGGCGTCTGGCTAATTCGGTGCCCGATCTGATCGAAATTAAATCGAATAAACCATGATGAGCCGAACCGTTCACCTTCAATTAGTGTGAGTCCCGCTTTTTCAAGTAATCCTGTTTTCGTTGCCCAGTTGTGCCAAGTCGATTCTAGATCTGAATCAGATTTCAATGCTAAAACAGCAGCTACGTTTTCCATCGAAATTGAGTTTTCCGCGTAGCGGATGAACTCACCATCACCATCACCGTCTATCGCGACGACGAACTTAATGGGAAGCTCTTTTACGTAAGCAAACTCCCAGTCTCGTTCGTCGTGCGCGGGAACGGCCATGATCGCGCCGGTTCCGTAGCTGATCAGCACGTAGTCGGCGATCCAGATCGGAACCTTTTCTCCGTTGACCGGGTTGATGGCGTAGCTGCCGGTGAAGACTCCGCTTTTGTCTTTGGCGAGGTCCGTACGGTCGAGGTCACTCTTGAGCGAGGCCTGTTTGACGTAAGCGTCGACGGCTTCTTTCTGCTCGGGAGTGGTGAGTTTTTCGACGAAAGAATGCTCCGGAGCAATGACCATGTAGGTCGCTCCGAAAAGCGTGTCTGGCCGGGTTGTGTAAACCCGCAGAACGTCTTCGCCAGGATCATCAGAAAAACCAGCTTCAGACCGCCACGTTTTCCACGATTCGAAATCGGCAGCGTCGCCCACAAAGAAGTCAACCTCCGCACCGGTCGAACGGCCGATCCAGTTGCGCTGCATGTCCTTGATGGATTCCGACCAGTTGAGATCGTCGAGTTCGTTGATGAGCCGGTCGGCGTAGGACGTGATGCGGAGCATCCATTGACGAAGCGGAAAACGTTCAACCGGGTGGCCGCCGCGTTCGCTCTTGCCGTCGACGATTTCTTCGTTGGCGAGAACGGTGCCGAGAGCCGGGCACCAGTTAACCGGAGCTTCATGCTGGTAGGCGAGCCGTTTGGAATCCTGATATCGACGAACGGCCTCGTCGCCTGCTGCCTGCACGTCGTCAGGGATGGGCAGTTCGGCAATCGGTCGGCCGCGGCCGGTGCGCTGCTTGCCATCGGGGCCGGTCCATTCGCAGTCGGCGTCGTACCACGTGTCAAAAAGTTGGAGGAAGATCCACTGAGTCCAGCGGTAATAATCTTCGTCCGTCGTGGCGAACTCGCGGCTCCAGTCATAGCTGAAGCCGAGCATCTGCAACTGCCGCCTGAACTCGTCGATGTTTTTGTAAGTCGTGACGGCCGGGTGAGTCTGCGTCTTGATGGCGTATTCTTCGGCAGGAAGTCCGAACGCGTCCCAACCCATGGGATGCAGAACCTGCTTGCCACGGTTCCGTCCGTAACGACAGACAATGTCCGTCGCCGTGTAGCCTTCCGGATGCCCAACGTGGAGGCCAGAACCGGATGGGTACGGAAACATGTCCAGCACGTACAGCTTCTCGCGACCGGCTTCAAACGACTCGACTTTGAAGGTCTCGTTCTGTTTCCAGAAGTCCTGCCATTTCGGTTCAATCCGCTGAAAGTCGTAACGTGGCATGTCCGCAGTTCTCCGCAGTTTTGGTTCAGCCCAGGCAGCAGGCGAGAGCTGGTTGGCATTCTTGACTGACGAGTAGTCCACGGTCAGCGGTTCGGTTCGCGGGACGTCGTGGCTTCTCGAATGGAAGGGTCAGTGTCATGGACACTCGGCGGCTTTGCAATCGACGTTCGGTGACTCAGTATCCGGATGTGGCCAGTTCGTCGCGCAGAAAAAACGCCTCGGTCGGTTGGGCAGCCGATCGAGGCGTTTCGAAAAGTGGAACGGGACCGGGGGAGAGATCCAGGCCAGTTCCGAGCCCCCAGAGACGGGCGGATCGGACAGCCAGCCCGGCAAGTCTGGGGAACTCACCTGACCAGACTGATGTCTGCCTCGTCTCGCTTCTGCCTTGTCCGTCGGTGTCGCAACGGATTTCGATTTCAGAAGCTACTTTCTGGTGAGGATGCTGTTCTCGCGGCAGCGGTTGTCAGACTTCGTGGCGAGCAGCCGGGACGAGAGAACAATTCGTCCCGACTGCTCAGATGCCACGAGCCAAACCTGCGCCACGCCTCAAATTTCGTTGTCAGCACAGTTGTTCGTTGGGAAATTCTCAGAGAATGTCGGCTCAGAAGAAGTTGGATTCAGCGGCAACTGATCAATGTCCATTCACAGAGCTTTGTCCGCTTTCGTTTGTCCCTTGCCGGAGTTCTCCTGCTCAAGACAGGTGGAGCAGGAGGCAACTCGACGGCAAGGTTACAGACAGCTTTGCGATGACCCGGTTCGTCGATTACTCAGCCAGCGTTCCGCTGCCGACAATGTCCCACTGGCTGTCGCAGTTGTCGTGACTGTCGTTGTATTCGCTGCCGGCGGTGCAGGCTTTACCTTCAGAGTGAAGGCCGTTGACGTAGAACGACTGATTGACCGAGCCGAATGCGGAAGCGACGTCTTCGAGTTCGTTGTTAATTCCGAAAGCGATTTCTGAAAGACCGACGACGACTCCGAGGACCGCGATCGTCGCGACCAGAATCAGCTCAGCAGAAACAATGAAGCCGGTTTCGTCGTTGATCAGTTTTGTGAAGATGTTCGTCATGGTGTGCTCTCTTTCGTGGCGGCAGGTTTGAAGTAATGCGAGGCTTAACTGTTGTTCTCAGCGTCTCGCGTTGGTGATGCAGGGGTGTAAAGCAGCCTGAATGCCAGAACGTAAAGTGAGCGCTAAAAAACCTTGACATCACGATGCTGTCTTGCTGTAACCTGTTGTTGAAAAGCAGGTTACGAAGTTTCTGGAAATCCTGGGATCGGTAGCCCGTTTCAGGCTAACGGCTGCGGAACGATGCCGAGTGGCAACATCGACACCTTGACCAGAGGCCAACCTCTGCGTTGAACCTGTTGGCTGGAAAGAAGTTGCGGCGATGATGCCGCTGGCAACGTCGCGAGGCAGCAGAGCAACAGCGGAGTCACCTGACTCAACGTCGTTTCGTGAACTGCCTGAACGATGAGTCTGACTGGTACTTCGAGAGCCGGACGGCAAGTGAAAACCGTCTACCGAGAGGGACGCCCCCTTGCGGCTTTGCCGCACCGACCGCAAGCAACCTTTGCTATCCGGACGTTGTGTTTTGCTGAAGCTTCGCAAGACGCGTCGAGACACACAAATCCACGGATTCCCCCGCAGACGGTGGTGCACACCCGACGGATAGACTCAGACGGCCTCGTACCGGCTACGGCTGGAGCCTCACAGGGGTCAGGCCGCGGACAACCATCAGGTCGGCGTTGAGTTCCGGGCGGAAACCTCTTGCTCCGGTGATGCCGACTGACCGCCCGATATGCTGGTCCAGGTTGATGCCGGGGCCGGCCTGCAGGTACGAGAGCACTCGACCGTCCGGCGCCAGGAGAACGTGCGACGGGAAACCGGGCCGCGACAGAGCCGAACGCTGTACGACTCCTGCTCCGGCGAACTTTGCGGGTGGGCCAGTCGGTGCTGGAGAAGCAGCGGCTGTCGCGGCTGGTGTTGGATTTGGCGTTGACGCTGGGCTTGGGATGGCGGCTGGCTTCAGGATTCGAGTCGTCGGTGGGTTCGTCGTCGAAACGGAGTGCCACTTCGCCATGTACGACTGCCGGATCTCGGCGTCGCGAGTTTCGGTCCGGGAGAGAATCTGCTCGATCGCGATCTGATCGGCGTAGAGTTTCTGGTAGCGATCGACGGCGGCGATCCGGTTTTCGACCTGTCGTTTCAGAGACGGGTTCTCCAGTTTTTCGGCAGACTGCTGATAGCCCCGTCTCAGTGCGTCGAGATTCCACTGACTGACCGGACGCTTGATCATTTGACGAAACTGCCCGTCGGTCTGCATCACGTTCTGCCATGCCTGTTCGACTTCTGCACGGTCCTGTTCCGGGATAGCTGCCTGACCAAGCGGCTCCGGAGCTTCGAAGCCGACTCCAGGCATCGCGATCCCCTGCCGCGCGGAGCCGGGCAACTGGTCCGGAAGCTTGCTGAGCGTTTGAAAACCTGGCGATGCCGGACCGGCGCCAGAAGAGCCTGCCAGCGACTGCTGCAAGTCGAAGGCTTTTTCCCCGACTTTGGGTTTACCGGCAGAACCCGACGAAGCGGCTGTGGATGGGCCAGTTGAGATCGGCTCACCAAACGGGCCGGTCGTCGTCGACGAATTACCGGGGCCATTGCTCGCCGGACCGCTGGTCTGTGAGGAAGCGAGCAGTTCTGGTCGTCGTTGATATTCGTCCGCCGGAGTCACGTCGCGGCGATTGATGTACCGGTACTCGCCGCGGGGCGGAGCGATCTTGAGCATCTCGATCGGTTTATCGCCGGACCGCATCGTCGCCGTGCCGAGAATCGTGACGACTTCGCCCTCGACCACCTTGTGAATAATGCTCAGGTTGCTCCGGTCGAGCAGACTGCCGATTCGGTCGACCGTGTTTTCGGTGACAATCCCTTTGTCAGCGCCTCGGCGTTTCACGAACTCGGCGCGGATCCAGCTGTGGCTGCCTTCCGGCGGCTCGATCATGTACCAGCCGCCGTATCCTTCCCGAACTACCCGAATCTTCGAGCCTCTCGCGAGTTTCTGGGTTGGGTAGAAGTCCTTGTCTCCGGCGCCGCTGCGTACCAGTGCGTTGTCGCTGCTGACGATCACGTCGAACGGGACATCGCGCGCGAACACCGGAGCTGCCGAAAACACAGCCGCAACAAGTAATGTGAGGATCAGTTTCATGACGGGGCCTCTCTTTGCCCGGAACTCCGGGGCGATGCCCTGAGCACCAGACCAACACTCAAATCACCGTGGCTCCGGCCGGAAAGAGCGTTCGACAGCGATGACGGGATTGTCAGCGGTGCGGCAGTGGTTCTAACGATCTTGAATCGAGACTACCGGGGACGCAGACGAGGCCGGGGGATATCCGATTCGGCAGATCTGCTCAAGATGAGGTTGGGACGAGGTCGGACTTCGGAATGGGGAAGTCGGAAAGCCGCGAGCGATGCTTCGCCAGTCACTGCCTCTCCGGACGGATTCCGACTTCCGCTTTCCCCACTCCGACCTTGTGAAGATGGGTAAACCTGAGCGGTGTTTCGGGAAATTCCGATTGTGCGGGCTGGTTTCACTCAACGTGACGTCCGGAATTGGCCGAATAACCGGAAGAACCGTTCCCTCCGGGGACAGGTACCCCATCTTTCCACGCACAGAATTGGTACTTCTGATGAAGAGCCAGAAGCGTTCGAGACTCTTTCGAGCACTCCTCTGTTCCTCAGCCGCAGTGACGGCCGTGTCCTCAGTCTTCGGCCAGGACGGCGTCACTCGTGTGAGCAGTCAGCCTCCCACACCGGATCCAATGGGTTCAGACGGAGTCGCCAGCACGGCGACACCGAACGGTGGAGTCGCACAGGTTCCGACCTATGCCCTGCCGGATTACATCCCGCCAGCGAACCAGCAAGGCTACCGAGTGCCGACGCGAACCGTCTGGCAGGACGAACTCGGACCGAGATTCCTCCTGGAAACTCGAATCGGCGAGTGGCTGGGCAGCACCGGCGAAGGCGAATCGGCAGTCAACGTGATGTTGCCATTCAGCTTCGAAAATTCCAGTTCGCTGGTCTTCCTCGACGCTCGCGGCGCTGTCAGCTGGGATGGCGGCGGCTCCGGCTCCGTCGGCGGCGGTGTGCGATGGTACGACGACTTCCGCAACCGCATCACCGGCGTTTCAGGCTTCTGGGACTACGACGACGGCAACGAGAACTCGTACGACCAGGTCGGTATCAGTTTTGAGTCCGTCGGCAAATGGGTCTCGGTCCACGCGAACGGATACTTCGCGCTGGGCAATGAGACCAACGTTCTCAACACTCGATTGACCGGTGCGCTTGTCCCCGGAACGCCGATCACAGCCACAGCCGTCCAGGGCATCGAAACCGCTTACAGTGGCTTCAACGCCGAAATTGGTGGCCCGACTCCGCTGCTCGGACGATACGGCTTTGAATCATTCGTCGGTGGTTATTACTTCGATACTCCCGACGCTGAAGAAGCCGCCGGGGTTTCGTTCCGAACTGACGTCAACCTGTCCAACGATCTGCAGCTCGGCATCAACGTGACCGATGACGACGCGTTCGGAACGCAGGTCTTCGGCACGGTCGTTCTGCAACTGCCCGGCGGACGTCCGAAGCAGTTCTTCCGACCTCGTAAAGTTGTCGACCGGGTTCTTGACCGCGTCGAACGTCGTTATCGGGTCACCACCAACCGAACGACGCGCACCGTCCAGGTTCCTGTCGACAGGCTGATGATTCCGGCAATGGGCGCGACCGGTGGAGCGGGCACCGCGATCGAGAACGTCATCGTCGTCGATCCAAACGCCACGACAAACGGAACTGGTTCGTTTGACGATCCGTTCAACACCTTCGTCGGAATCCCGAATCCATCTCCGAACACACTAACTCTGGTCCGCAGCGGAAGCGTGCAGGGGCAGTACAACCTGGCTGGCGATTCGTTGCTGCTGAGTGAACAGTTCCTCAACAGCCAGATTGTGATGATGACGACTCCGCTGGGTGCCTTCCGCTTCCCTGGTCTGGACGCGTCGGCCACGACACCGGTCTGGAGTAACACGGCTGGCAACGCTCCGGGCACGAGCCTCGTCAATATTCTGGGTGACAATACGGAAGTCGCCGGCTTCATCTTCGATGGTCGAACGACGACTGGTCTATCAAATTCGATCATCCAGGCAAGCGGCGTGCAGGGTGTCAGCATCCACGACAACAATTTCCGCAACTACCGAAACGCGATCAACCTGCAGAACGTGACTGGTACAATCGCTGCCGGTAACCCGACCAGCATCTACTCGAACCTGTTCCTCGGTTCGAGCGGCCAGTCGATCAACGGCTTCATGCTCGAAAACAACGGCATTGGTACGCTTGATCTGGAACTCGGGGCGACGGAATTCAACGTCGTTGCGAGCAGTGGCTCGGCCATGGGTAACTTTGCCTCGGGTAACTCGGGCGAAGATCTCAACGGCAATGGCCTGCTCGACGGAGGCGAAGATACGAACGGCAACCTGGTTCTGGATACGGGCGCCGGGTTCTCGATCACGGCCCGCAACCGAGCTGTCATCAATGCTCGAGTCGTCGGCAACATCGCTGCTTCAGAAACCGACGTTAACGGCGACGGTCTGCTGAATTCTGAAGACATCAACGGCAACGGAATTCTCGACCCTGGTGAAGACACCATCCTCAACGTGGACACCAATGGTGACGGAATTGTTGACGCCACCAATGGCGTGCTCGACTTCGGTGACGACATCAATCAGAACGGCAAGTTCGACAGTGGCAACGGCACTGGCTTCGTCATTAATGCGGGGGCGACTCAGAGCACGATCAATCTGATGATGCGGGACAACACCGCCGATCGAAACATCGGCGACGGTGTGTTTCTTGCGGCTAACTCGTCGGTGCTCAACGCCGGACAGCTTGGCGAAGATGTCAACGGCAACGGTCGACTGGACACTGAAGACCTGAATCGAAACGGCATCCTCGACGGCCCGGAAGACATCAACGGCAACGGCATTCTGGATCTGAGCGAAGACGTCAACGGCAATGGCGTACTGGACGCTGGCGAGGACACCAACGGTAACGGCCGTCTCGATCTTTCTGAAGACGTCAACGCCAACGGTGTTCTGGACATCGGCGAAGATACGGTCGAAGACCTCAACCGCAACGGTCTGCTGGATGTCAATGAAGATTTGAACGGCAACGGTGTGCTGGACGCTGGCGAGGACCTGGACGGCAATGGCGTGCTGACTCCGAATGAAGACCTGAACGGCAATCGCATTCTGGACGCTGGCGAAGACACCAACGGAAATGGTCTGCTCGACACGTTCGAAGACTTCAACGGCGATGGCCGGCTGGCTCTGGGTAATGGCAACGGCAGACTGGACCTTGGCGAAGATCGCAACGAAGACTTCAACGGAAACGGGCTGCTGGATCCCGGCGAGGATCTCAACGGCGACGGCTTCCTGAACCGGGGCAACGGCGATGGAAATCTCGACGGCGGATTCATCTTTGTCGGAAATACGATCACTCGAAACGGCCGAGACGGAATCCGGGTTGAATCAACCAACAATGCCAATGTCGATCTGCGACTTATCACCAACGTCATCGGAAGTGCCGTTGATCGCTCAACGGGCAACGGAGGAATCGGCCTCAACGTGACAGCCGACAGCGGTTCGGTCGATCTGGATATGGGCTTCCTCTACTTCGAAGACGTCAATCTGAATGGCGTGCTCGACGTGGGTGAAGATACAAACGGCAACGGCCGGCTGGACTCACCATTCACCACCGAAGCCAACCAGATCATTGGCAACGCTGGCGGCGGGGTGAACTTCGGCCTGACAGGGACTGCGGTCGGTCGAATTACGGCCATCGGCAACTCGATCCAGGGGACCGGCGGCGGAGTGCTTGACTTCGACATTCCGGTCGTTGGCGATACCGCTCTCACGCCGTTCCAATTCGTCAACAGTTCGGTTGACGGTGTCAACATTACCAATCTGGTCTGGAATCTGGCCCCCGCTGCGGCACAGGTTGACGGTGCGACGACTCCGTTAACTGTCCTGAATGGCACAGGAATTCTGACAGGCCTTCAAAGCGTCAACGGCAATCCGGTTGTCAATGGAAACATTCCCGCTGTCCCGGACCTGGCAACTACCGTTGATCTGGTCTTCAACAGCTTCAATGCCGTGAACGGAGTGATTGATCCCGGCGAAGATAGATTCCGCAACGTCGACACTGACGGCGACGGCATCGCCGATGCTACGAACGGTCAGATCGATCTTGGAGAAGATTTCGCCACACTAACACTCAACCTCGATATCGACCTTGCCAATGGCACCGACCCGGTCTTTGCATCCGACCTTTTGAACAGTCGCATTGATGTCACGTTTTCGACGGGGCAGACAGTTACCGGCCTGCTTCAGGCTGACCCTGCTAATGCAGCGAATGTGACGTTCATTCCTGATGGGACGACACTTCCCGCATCAACAGGCTTCGCGGTTTCGACGGCTGGAAACTCCGTGCTGTTGCCATCGACCATCCTGGGTAATGACATTCTGAACTTCGGAGGCGACGGGCTTTCCGTACGATCTACCGATGAAGGCAACATTCAGAACCTGCTGGTCCGAGCGAACACGATTACCGGCAACTTTGGTGTCGGAGCCAACTTCCAGACAAGCAGTGCTTTGAATGCTCAGCTGACGGCCAGCATGATCAACAACAATCTCACTGGCAGCACGCTGGGCGGAATTGTCGCGACGGCTAATGGCGGAACGTTGACGCTCAACGATATCGAGCGAAACACGCTCAATGGAGGTGGCAGCGGCATCCGTCTGAGCGGCAGCCAGTCTGGTGTTCTGACCGCCAGAATTACCAACAACGCTATCAGCAACAGCATGATCATGGACGGTTCAACCGGAAACGGTGTCGAGGTGATCGCTGACAGAGCCACAGTCACGTTGCTCGAACTGGCTAACAACACAATCAACACCAACGCTGGTACGGGGGTCACTCTTCGGGCGATCAATTCAGGATCACTGATCGTTCCGGATTCTGAAGACCTCAACGGAAACGGAGTTCTCGACCCCGGCGAAGATGTTAACGAAGACGTCAACGGAAACGGAATTCTTGATGCCGGTGAAGATCTCAATGCCGACGGGCGGCTGAACATCGGAAACGGAAACGGGCGACTTGACCGAGGCATCACGACAAACTCGATCAGCAACAATGCTGGCGACAGCTTCAGTGTCACGGCGACTGCCTCTTCGACGGCGGTAAGGTCGAACGTGTCACTTGGCACGGTGAGTAACAACCAGATTCTGTTCAACACAGCCGGCACTGGCGGTTTCACGGTGAATGGTGTCAACTCGAATATTACAGGAGCGTTCACACGGAACTTCATTACGGGAAATCCAGCGACGAATCCAACCGCTGGCCCTGGCGTCCTGGTTTCGACGACTGGCGGTTCCTTCAACATCGCCGTCGGTGGACCAGACGCCGCAGATGGAAACACGATCAGTCAGACTCGCGGAGCGGGGATTGCCTTCGTCATGTCCGGCAGCGGAACCGGGGCACTGACCATTCAGAACAACACAATCTCCGGTATTGTCGATGATGGAGACGCTCAGACGACCAGAGTCGGTGACGGGATCAGTGTCAGCCTGGAAGGTTCGACGGCACCTGGCCTCGCCACAGCAACTCTGACTCGATCGGAAATCTCGGATAACGTGATCGGCAATGCCACAAATGCGAATCTCGGTACGGCGGGTTCCGGCATCTGGGTCAACGCCGAACAGAATACAACTGTGCAGGATCTGCTCGTCGCCCGGAACATGATCGGGAACGCCGGGAATGACAACCCGGCACTGACAACGGTTCCTCCATCGTTCATCAGTGACGCCGGAATTCGTTTCGATCGGAGTGGTGACTCGCGATTTGACGCGGTCAATCCACGGCCTGGTGATACTCGTGCCGTGGTGATTGACGGCAACGTTGTCATGAACAGCGGCTCTGCAACGGCCAACTCTGCCGTTGATGGTCTGCAGATCAACGTGCAGAACGGACTACTCGACGACGTTGATTTCTCCGTCAGAAATAACACTTTCTCGGGAAGTACGGGAGACGGCGTTCAACTGAACGCGCAAGGCGACGCCAGCCTGGCAACAGATCTGACGAACAACCTGATCGAAAACAACACCCTGAACGGCATCAGTCTCGAAGGAGTCGAGCTGGTTAACGCCTTCAACGACCTTGAATCACAGGGCGGGACGTGGATTCAGAATACGATCCGCAACAACGGATTGAACGGGATATTTATTGGTGGCGTCAGCGGCGACGGCATTCCTCTGATCATCGGCCAGAATGGAAGTGATCCATTTACTGGCCAGAGTTTCGGGAACGTGATCACTGACAACGGTCTGGACGGGATCCGAATTGTGTCGGGCGGGGACGTCCAGATTAACAACAACATAATTGCGAGGAACGGCGAAGAAGGCATCGACATTGAGGCCGTTGGAATCGGATTCCGATCAGCTCTGATCCAGAACAATGCAATTACAAACAACGCCGGAACAGGTATCGAACTGCTGAGCGGAACGACGGACCTGATGACGATCGTGGCTCTCGGCAACACGATCAATGACAACCTGGGACGCGGTGTCGACGTGTTGAACCGCAGCAGCGGGACGGCAAACATCCAGTTCGGCGATGGCACGGCCCTCGGGATGAACACGATCGTCGGAAACGGATTCGAAGGTTTCTATGTTGTCAACACGGCATCGGCGGTTCAGCAGCAACTGAGTCCATCACTGACGGGTGGCGTTCTTGCTCAAGCCGCACTCGATGCATCCGGGTCAGTGTTTGCTCAGCCAGACATGATCCTGGACCTGAATCGAAACATCGTTTCGGCAAACAACAACGCCAACTCGGCGTCACTGTTTCCCGGTGGTGGCTTCTCGTTGCGAGTGGGAACCAGTGGTTCCAGTACCGGCGTCTTTGGTGCAACGAACGTTGCCGACACAACTGGTGACATCAACGGTGATGGCAGCGGGCTCGGGGAAACAGTCGGCGTTGGAGCGAACAACGCATTGTTCGGCAACGGTCGCGTCAACGCTCGTATCGTGAATAACACCTTCGAAGGTAACCTCGGCGACGACGTGTTCATGCAATCGTTCATTTCAACAGTCGATCCGATCACCGGCGGAACCTGGGACGCGAATCAGTTTACCCCGGCTAATAACTATCAGACCGACCCGCTGGCCCGGTTGAATCTGGTGTTCAGAGGCAACGTAGGGAACTCGCTGAACGTCACAAACACAGCAGCCAGTTACAATGACGCCGACGGTACCTTCAAGTCGCGTCTGAACACGGCGACGCCAGGGGGACCATTCCCGACAGCCAACCAGTTCGGAGCGGGACGCAACGCTCAGCGGACGCAGGCGAGAACGAATGAATTCGGAGCCTCGCTGAATCCGCAGACAGGACCGGACATTAACCCGGCAACAGGAGTGGGACGCTACCAGTATCCGGGTGTGGGGGTCAGCACTTTCCGACTCGAAAGCAACTTCGACATTTCCGGTTTCCAGTCGGCAGATGGCTTCATCATCGACGGTGGATTCTTTTCCACGGGGACAGCATGGGGACTGGCAGCTCCGAACTCGTTCCAGTTCGACGCGGCCTTCCTGGGGATTGCACCGTAAACGTTCTTTCGAAAGGCCGAGACGTGCGATACGTTTTGCCCTGCTGATTCAAGCGTGACTGAGACATCAGCCGCCGTCTCGACTGTCGGGACGGCGGCTGTTTGCATGAGTTGCCAGGCGGAAGGTACCAGGAATGCTGAACCGAATTCTGCGACCAGTCTGTTTACTGATGAGCCTGACGGCTGTGCCTTGCGGCGGCGTATCCGATGCGCTGGCTCAGCCAGGTGGCACTCTTGAATCGCCGTCCCGGAAACAGCAGACGCAGGTCTCTTTCGAATTGCTGATGGTCGATCGTGTCCCGCCCCTGGCTGCTCAACAGTGGGGTGAAATTTTCCGCCGCGCAGGCGCTTCCGTCCGCATCCGGCAGGCACTCAGCAGCGACCGAACCGAAATCTCCGAAACCACGCGTGGCAGCCTGCGTCAGGTAAAAGCAACGGGCATGCTGGAACGTGACGGTTCGATCGTTTTCGAAAATCGCCGCTTTCGACAGTCGCAAACAGGACCGCTGGCCGAGTGGATTCGAGAACTGAAAACGTACGGTGCTCAGGGTAACGATGAAGGGAAACCCGGTTTCGGACTCACCCCGGCTCAGTTCGACCTTGTGTTTCAGACACTGGCTGCCAGAGTTGTACGCGACCCTGCGGGGCTTGAACTTTCAGAAGCGCTCGCAGTTGTGGGTTTACCGTCGTCGTTGCCGCTTCGCATGACGCCGGCGGCGTTGGAGCATCTGAAGAAAATCAAACATGCTCGCCCGGCTGGCGATGGCCTTGCTGGCCTGAGTCGCGGAACCGTCATCGCGATTCTGTTGAACGACACGGGACTGGGGTTTCGTCCGGGCCGAACTCCGGAAGGAAGCCTGGAACTGCGAATCAGCCCGGTCTCGAAAGAGTCGGCGGCCTGGCCGATCGGCTGGCCGCTTCAAAGACCACCGATTTCCTCGATGCCAAAGTTCGTCGAGATCGTCCCCGTCGAATTCAGCGACGTGAAACTGACAGACGTCATCCATGCAATTTCTGTGCAGACTGAATTGCCGATTCTGATTGACCATCGCCGAGCCATTGAAGCCAACGTCCGGATTGACGAACTGAAGGTCAATCAGGAGTTTCGCAAAATGACCTGGAGTGGCCTGCTGGACCGCGTCACCTTTCCCGACCTGATGCGTGAACTGCTGCAGGACGAAGCTGGGACGCCATTTGTGTTCGTCACGACTCGCACCGTCGCTCAGTTGAACGAGAGAGCGAAGCAGGTCGAGCGACTTCTCGACCAGAAAGGGAAATAACCGGGATGTGTGGATTCGCAGGATTTCTCGAATTCGCCCCGGCACGCTCGCGCGAAGAATCAGTGCGGATGGTCGAGCAAATGACAAACCGCCTGACGCATCGAGGCCCCGACGATCATGGGCAATGGCTGAACGAATCGGGCACCGTCGCTCTGGGCCACCGTCGGCTTTCGATCCTGGATACGTCGCAGCATGGCCACCAGCCAATGACGTCGCCGTGCGGTCGGTATGTCCTGGCCTATAACGGCGAGGTTTACAACCACCTCGAAATCCGCCGCGAACTGCGGCAAGGCGGCGCAACATTCCGAGGCCAGTCGGACACTGAAACCATCGTCGCCGCGTTCTCTGAGTGGGGCATCGCCAGCACAATCGAACGATGTACCGGCATGTTTGCGATGGCCGTCTGGGACACTCGCGAGCAATCGCTGACGTTGATTCGCGACCGCCTGGGAATCAAGCCGCTCTACTACGGACTGAGTAACGGCAGCTTCCTTTTCGGGTCAGAACTGAAAGCGCTGAGAGCTCATCCGGCATTCGATGCAGAACTGAACCGTGGAGCGATTTCGCGATTCCTTCAGCACTCGTACGTGCCGACACCGCACACAGTCTACTCGGACTTTCGAAAGTTGCCGGCTGGTTCTGCGTTGACAATTTCAACGTCGAAGAGGTTGACGTCGAACGCTGACCTCCCATCCGTCGATGTCTGGTGGGAAGCAAAGTCGGTCGCGCAGCAGGCACTCTCCAACCCGACTTCTACTTCACACGACGAGATGGTCGAGCGGCTCGACGAACTGCTGACTGAAGCGGTCCGACTTCGCATGCTGTCAGACGTTCCGCTGGGAGCGTTCCTGTCAGGCGGCATCGATTCGTCCCTCGTCTGCGCGCTCATGCAGAAACAGAGTCACCGGCCAGTTCAGACATTTACCATCGGTTTCGAAGAAGTCGGCTACAACGAAGCAGGTCATGCAAAACAGATTGCCAGCCACCTCGGCACCGACCATACCGAATACTACGTCACTCCCGACGAAGCGCGAGACGTCATCCCCCGCCTGCCAGAAATGTATGACGAGCCGTTTGCGGACTCGTCACAGATTCCAACGTTTCTGGTTTCGCAGCTGGCCCGGCAGCACGTGACTGTGGCCCTGTCCGGTGACGGCGGCGATGAACTCTTCGGCGGGTACAACCGGTACTTCCACATTCGAGACCGCTGGCGGCAGGTAAGCGGAATCCCGTGTCGAAAGTTGATTTCGAAACTGTTGACCGTTCCCGGCAACCTTCTGTCTGGACGGTGGCGGGACCGATTTCTGTACCGGTCGAAACTGCTGGGAATGAACTCGGCGAGTTCCCTTTATCAGTACGCGAATCTGCACTGGTCACCCGATGAAAACCCTGTACTGAATTCAGCGAGCGTCGATTCGACCTACTGGAATCAGGCCGCGTGGCTGCAAACTGGAAACCCGATCGAAGAATGGATGTGGCTGGATTCAACAACCTACCTGCCGGATGACATCCTGACGAAAGTCGACCGTGCGAGCATGGCGGTCAGTCTGGAAGTTCGCGTGCCTGTCATCGATCACCGTGTCTTCGAACTGGCGTGGAGTCTTCCGTTCGATTCAAAAGTCGGCAGCGATACCGGCAAGCTGATTCTTCAGGACGTGCTCAGTCTTTACGTGCCGCGAGAAATGTTCGAGCGGCCAAAGATGGGATTCGGCGTCCCCATCGACGCCTGGCTGCGCGGCCCACTGCGGGACTGGGCCGAGTCTCTGCTGGACGAACGCCGCCTGCGAGACCAGGGCCTGTTGAATCCTGAACCGATCCGCCGAAAGTGGCTCGAGCATTTGTCAGGAACAACCGACTGGCACTACCACCTGTGGGACGTGCTGATGCTCCAGGCATGGCTAGACGAACAAACTTAGGAACGCGGCCGAAACAACTTCTCGATTTCCCACCAGCACAGGATCGGTAGTAGTTGGCTTGGTTTACCGCTTGTTCTTTAGCCCCAGCTCGAAGATGTCGTTCCGCTCGGCGTATGGTCGAACCCGAAGATACCATTCGCCCCAGCGTTTGAGAGCCTCTTTTCGCCAGGCAACCATCGCAGCGTCTTTCTCAGGTTGAGTCGGGAATTCACTGAGTCCAGCAAACGGACTCGGATCCATGCCGACACCATCAATCTTGCGACTGAGATACGACAGCGAGTTGTAGGCTTCTGTAAGCACATCGACGTTGTTGTCATTCAACGCGCTAATCAGCAGGTTGGCATCCTTCAAGTCACCACTTCGTCCGAGCGCCCAGACAGCCGTGCGGCGAAGTTCAGGGTCCGGATGCGCGATCAGGTCACGAATTCGATCCATCTCGCCGAGCAGTTCTTCGCGGTTCCCGACCTGCACTTTTTCGACAATCGCCGCCTGCGCATCAGCGATCGAATCCGGATTCAGCGCGGAGAGTTCCGTCAGCAACTCGTCCAGCGGTCCCTCGATTTTCCGCTTCTCCTTGATAGCTCCACCACTGACATCTGCATTGGTTAAATCGGATGGTAGCCCTCGTCCACCTGTAAGAAGGCCACTCCCAACCATCTCTTTAAGGATTTTGTCAGTCGACTTAACCAGAAACAGTATTCCAAGCGAGGTACCGTTTTCAGGAGATGAAAATGTCTTCCAACTTCCGTCAGGTTCCTGCTTCTTTTTCAAGTGATCGAGACAAACGCTAAACCAGTCCTTCCCACCCATCGTCTTTACATTTGCGAAGGCTCCCACTCGCTCAAGCGTGTAGTAGTAATACATTTTGCTGACAGCCGGCGTCTCAACCACGAACCTTGAGTTCGCCCAGCCCATCGCTCTTCGAATCGCTTCATCCAACTGCGTCAACGTTAACGGATTAGGAAGCTCGGCCCGGCGATCAGCTGCCGTCTTCTGAGAGTCGTCACGTTTCACCGCCTCAAGAACGCCGAATGCTTTTGGCTTTGGCTTTGGCGCACTTTCAGGCGAGTTGTACATCGGCATTTCTGGAAATAAATGCATGCGTCCAACGAAGAGGCTGCCCAAACCTGCGTTCGTCAGATTGTGTGTGGATGCTCCTCGTTCCAGTCCATCTGTCGTACCGGGATGATAAGAGAATCCACCATCAGGCATCAGCGTCTTCACGTGCCAGGCGGTCGCTCGATTCCAGACATCAATCGGGACAGCAACACCGGCAAGTTCGGCGGCCCAGAATCCAAGCATTCCATACTGACTCATGCTTGTGTCGCCAACGGTCTGGCCAGGATAGGTCCACGCTCCATTGGGAAGTTGGTGGTCGATCAAATAGCCTGTTGCCAACTCAATCTGTGAATAGAGATCATCGTTCTCAGCTGCTTGAAGAAGCATTAATTCAACACCGCATTCGTAAACGCCTTCATGCTCTGAGTGCGGTTTGTACTTTCCGGATGCACACCTCTCCTCAATGTCAGAAAGTACTGATGCGATGATCGGATGAGTAGACGACTTACCGGCCTTAAGCAGGGCCAGCGCCGCGAGCGACTTCTGGCCACCCTTCATATCTTTTTCACGAGATTCAAGATACCTGACCGCGCGGTCAAGTGACTGACCGACTCGCGGATCCAGTGTCGGTGGAGCAAAAGCTGATGACTGTCTCGCGAAGCCAATCACCAGAAGAGCGTACAGGGCCACTTTGGCAAGCACAGCGCTAAGGTAAGTAAATATTTCCCTGACGGATGTCATGCTTAACTCGATTCTCGCTTTGCGAGTGAGGTTTTCTAAGGTGCGTGATTTAGATGGCCGACTGCGCTCACTAAATCTGGACAGAGACGGCTTGAAAGTTGGCCGTCAAAAGTCAACTGCCGCATCGTATGATGTACAGGTTCCTGGTCTTCGTAAATACAGCAGCGAAGTATTTTGAGAGTAGAGGTGACCGCTTCAAGCGTCAATCAATTCCGCCCAGTATCGATAGCGTTTAAGCGGCTCAGGATTCGTCTGGCGGCAGCATCCGGTGTGAAGTGACGTTCGACCCATTCTCGAGACCGCAACCCAAGCGACTTCCTGTAATCAGTATCCTGAGCCAGTTTTTCAAGATGCCGGCACACATCCTCTGGCTCGATTGCCTGGCAGATCGGGGACGATTCTCCAAGCAACGGCTCAAAAACGTCTGGTCTTCCGTTTGCGATCAACGGCCTGCCTGAAGCCATTGCCTCCAGGCCGGCCATCGCAACGATACCGTCTCCGAACTGCTCGAAGATCACATCGGCTTCAGCATATTGCTGCCAGATATCTGCCTGTGTCATCTCGTTATGCCACGTCGTGATCTTATCGAGTCCCTCGCTGCTTATCAGTTTCATGGTTTCTTCAACATGTCGCCCTTTTCGGACAAGGTTGATGTCCAGTGGGGCAGACGTTTTCCGGTGAAACAGACCGAGTCCGCGAACCATGATGTCGGACCCCTTGAAATCGAGATTTGAGTCACCAGGCAACATCGGCTTCTTCCACGTTAGACGTGTTGCGCAGAATGTTCTCAGACGCGAGTTTTCCGGAAACGGGGTCGGATAAATGGCATCAATATCCGCCATCAGAAAGAAGATTCGCTGTGCCTCGTCGACGCCAATCTCATCAAGTAATGAATCACCTGATGGGATTAAGCCTCTTGCGAAATGAAAAACAAGTGACGCTCGACGTACCCCGTCGCGCTGTGCTGCAAGCAGTCGTCTCCAGACGATTCTTCCCCAGATTCGCTTCAGGGGATTTCGAGTTGTCATCGCCTCAAGGACACGTGAACCGCTGTTCGGGTCACAGTAAAACGACAAATCGCTGCCGGTTAAGAGCGACAAATATGGGCGACCGATGTCCCCCGCGAGGCACGTTCCTAAATCGTTCAGCACAACAAAATCGCAGATTCGAAGTAGTTCCAGGGTATCGCGACGCGCTGCTGAACGAGTCACAAACGCGGTTTCATCAGGGTAGATAATCTCCCGGATCCAATCCGGATACGGATACGAAATGTCTGAGTACCGAAACTCCGGTCGATGGAGTTTTTCCCGGCGGTTGACGATGACCAGGACATCGTGACCAGCTCGCCGGAAAGCGCGTGCGAGCATGAATGGGAAGTTGTTAGTGTTGCCAAGAAAGCCAATTTTCATGGAGTTGCAATAATATCTGGTGTTTTGCTGCGGATGTGATCGCTTGCCCGCGGTCCGAGATTAGCGATCAGGTCAAGCACAGAAACGTTCCCAACGAAATCTCCCCAGAGCTGGGGGTAGGGATCGTAGTCGTACGTTTTATACTCCAGACGGATTGAATTCTCAGAAAATTGTTCTTCGTCAAGATAATCTCGCGCTGCCGGCCCACTGAGATAACATGTTGCACCCGCCCTTTTGAGGAGTGCAATCACTCGATTTGTACCGCTACCGGTAACTGGATAATCCCGAGCATTGACGATCGGAGTAGTGATTCCCAGATAATCACAAATGCCTCGAATCAGCTTCACATTCAAAGGGCTTAGCCGTCCTGACGTATCGCTGCAACCAGCTTCCCAAATGTCAATGGCGTCCTGAAAACGGGGGGCTTCACCAAGCGACTCCTTCAAAAGTGCACGATGCGTGTTTCGCCACAGCTTCGGCCCGTCAGCGATTCGAACCTCGTCGATATCGGGAAAACTGCCCTCTGATGAGCTGACCGAAACGGGCACGGTGATCCATTGCAGACCCCTTGGTGTCTTAATTTGATTGCGGTTTCTCCAACTTCCCTTGGAGTAAGCAACGTCGTCAAGGACGAGGAACAGATCCACGCTGGCGATAAAATCAAAGTAACCTCGCCAGGGAGCATAGCAGCTCTGGATAATTCCGACTCTCATCCTGAAGCTACTCGCGATTCTTAAAATCCTGGACCATATCGGCGTAGCTGCGGCCTTCAGAAGGCCAGCGTGTCTGTTGCCAGTCCGGACACTGCCCGCAAAATTTGTGCTGGGCATAATTGTTTGACAGATGAGCTTCTCGCAATTGCTTGTAAAATTCGCCTTGCCACACGTCCTTGATCGTTGTTTTCCGGAAGTCGGCCACAGCTGAACCATGCACCCAGTCAACCGGGCAGAATGATAGTTCACCGCGAGGATTCAGCGTAATTCGCTCCCAGGGATACAGGCACGGGCGGCGGGCTTCCTCTTGAGGGGTTTCGCGAATTGATTCGGCGAGTTCGACCAGCGAGCCAGCATTCGTGTGAAGCCTGCGGATGACGACGTAGTCGGCGCCTTTGTCCTTCCAGAATTTTTCGAAGTCGGCTGTCTCGGACTGATTCCTCGGCTGCTCGACGTAGCTAACGATCACTTTGGTCGTGCAGCCTGGCTCGCGAGCCATTTTCAGAAGCCGCAATACATTATCACGAGTTACTGTCAGATCTCCGTTGACGCGGATCGCGGCGTAGGTCTCTGAATTGAACGCGTCGACGCTGATGTCGATGATGTCGACACCAGTCTCAATCAACTTTTCAAGTTTGCCACCCTGATTCAGCGTCCCGTTGGTCGTAATCGTCACGGTGGTTCCAGAGTTTTGAACCGCGTAAGAGACCATGTCGAAGATCCCCGGATGGATCAGCGGCTCACCTTCCCCCGTGTACCGAATGTACTGACAAATCCCCTTACCGGCTGTGGCGATCTCATCGACGACTTTCCGGTTCAATTCAGTATCGAGATTTCGTCCCTGGTAGTGATCCGTTTTCTTGAAGTCCGGATGGGGGCAGTGCGTGCAGGCGAGATTGCATAGCTCAGTCGAGTCGATCACTACCTGTGACGGGAACTCGGCAGTTAGTCGATCATAAAATCCGTACTGTACCTCTTCGGTCAGATGCTTTGACGTGGGGGATGCTGACAAATCTGGTTCTGCGGACATTGGACTCTCTTAACAATGACGAGCTTGTCGAAAAATCGACGTTTCAAGAAGCAGTAATGGCTGCGTTCGCGAGCACCTCGATCAAATGATCGCAGACGTATTCAGCATCGTGCTGCGTCATGCTCGAACTGATGGGCAGCGTCATGATTCGGTCACCCAGTTCGTCCGTCACGGGAAGATCAAACCGGCCCAAAGTCTCCTGATAAAACGGCATCTGGTGAAGTGGCGTGTAATGAATCGTCGCTCCGATGTTGCGGTCGCGCAGTTGGAGCAGCAGATCGTCGCGGCCAATCGACAATTGCTGCAGGGGAATCAGAATCGGAAACAAGTGCCGGGCGTGAGACTCGCTGTCGCAGTTCAACTGGAACACCAGCTTCGGCGAAGCCGCCTCTAACCGAGCCCGATAGTACTTCGCAATCTCAAGCCGACGCGACTGTAGTTCTTGAAAACGGCGAAGCTGAACGCGCCCGATCGATGCCTGCAGATCGGTGTAATTGGCTTTAAAACCAAGTTCTCCGACCGGTGTGTACAGCATCTTCCGAGTATTACTGAATCGCATCCAGGCATCGGCGGACAAGCCATGTTGTCTTAGAGAACGCACTGATGCTGCAAGCTTTTCGTTGGATGTCGCAACAGCACCGCCTTCGGCTGTTGACAGATTCTTATTCGCGTAGAAGCTGAAGCATGTCGGAAACCCAGAGGAGCCAACTCGATTCCCGTTCGGATAAGTTGCTCCTAACGCGTGTGCAGCGTCTTCGACAATCTGAACATGCGCAGGCAACAGACGGCTTAACGACTCCACGTCAACGGCGAGTCCGCCGAAATGAACAACGACGACAGCTTTAGTCTGCGGTGTCACGACTTCGAGGACACTCTTTGGCGATACGCAGAAAGTTTCTGCATCGACATCGCAAAATACGACTTTGGCCCCCAGGTAAAGGGCAGCATTCGCGGAACTGCACCAAGTGAGGCTCGGGCAGATGACTTCGTCATCCGGTCCCACTCCCAGCTCTTTCAGTGTCAGGTGCAGCGCCGCCGTGCAGGAACTGACGGTAACGACCTGAGCGCCTCCGGTAAAATCAGAGAATTCCCGTTCAAAAGCCTGAACTTCCGGCCCCATTCCGACCCAGCCCGACTTCATAACACGAGTGACCGCAGAGATCTCCTCGTCCGAAAAGTCAGGTCTGCCAAATGGCAGGTAGTCGGGACGTATTTCCACGATCGCTTCGCCTCATGGGAATTCCACTAACTCTCCACTGGAGCTAAGGTTTCGCTACACGTACTGAGTAAAACGCGGTTGAATGTCACTCTACCGGCCCCATTCAGACACAGCAAGCGTTTCCAATCGGCCGCTCTTTACTCGCGTATTTGCATGTCGAACCGATATCGAGAGACTGGTCATGACTGAATGCGGCATGACGTCCGAAGCAGAATCCCGAGAACGTAAACTCGTTTACACTGGCTGCAAGTCAGCTCGCAACCAGTGTTTCCGAAGCATCGGTGGGGTTAGGAACTTGTGTGTGACGAATGAATGAGTCGGAAACAAATCCAAGCGGAAACCATGACACGCCAACGCAGAAACGATCTCTCCCGAGACGTCTCGTAAACCGTCTGGAAGTCGACCGAGCCGTTTTCTACGCCATCGCACAACGTATCTGGCAGGTGCTTGCTGGCCCCGTATCGATGTTGGTCATTTCCAGCTTCTTTACCGAAGACATGCAGGGGTATTTCTACGCATTCGCAAGCCTGATGGCGCTCCAGGTTTTCTTCGAACTGGGGCTGCACGCTGTCGTCATCCCACTGGTCAGCCACGAGTTCGCGCATCTCTCGCTGAACGATGAAGGTGCCCTCGTCGGAAAAAAGACGGCTCTAGCTCGACTCGCGAGCATCTATCGCCTGCTGGCAAGATGGTACGGAGGAGTCTCCGTACTTTTCGTCGTTGGCGTGGGAGCAGCGGGCATTGTGATGTTTTCCCGCAAAGCCGGAACCATCGACTGGTACGGACCGTGGTGTGCAACAGTCGTCCTGACGGGACTTGTCCTGTGGACATGTGCCATGACGACAATCCTCGAAGGCTGCAACCAGATGTCCGCAGTAAATTCATTGCGGTTCATGCAGGGAATCGCGGGCAACGCGTTTGTATGGACCAGCATGGTTTGCGGACTGGGATTGTGGTCAGCAGCAGTGGCCGTTGCTGTGCGACTCGTTGGCGACGTCTGGGTACTGGGGATTCGGTATCGCAGGCTTTTCAAATCGCTGCTGGAAACGGAAGCCGCAGCAGAGGTCTCGTGGAAGGAAGAGATCCTGCCCTTACAGTGGAAGATGGGGCTCCGCGGGATCTTTGGATACCTGGCTTACAGCGTATTTACTCTGATTGCGTTCGAGTATCAGACCCCTGCGGCGGCTGGCCAGATCGGGATGACCTGGACTGCCCTCAACGCGTTGGAGCAGGCAGCATTTGCGTGGATTGGTGCTCGCGGAGCTTTGTTTGGAATGCTCGTCGCCCGACGCGATTTTCGGGAGCTTGATCGAGTGTTCTTTCGGCTCCTCTGGATATCTCTGGGAATGATCCTGGCAGGTGCCTCGGCCTTTTGTGCCGCACTTGTCACTCTTCCTCAGTTGCCATTCCCGATCGCCCAGAAGATTTCCGATCGACTGCTTCCACCAGAAACTGTTGCCATTTTCTGTGCGGGGCTGGCGGGATTGCATGTCCTTCGCAGCCTTGGCACGTATTTGCTGGCCCACAAGCGGGATCCGCTGTTGCTGGTCGCGCTGGGGTCATGTTCCCTGACGGCATTGCTTGTCTGGTTGACCGGTCGGGAGGGGGGGGCCTTCAGCATGGCAGTCAGTTATGCCGGTGTCGTTCTTGTAGTCAACCTGCCGTTCACGCTTGTTGTGTGGCGACGGTGCCGTCGGTCCTGGCATTTTGCGAACTCTTCCGATGCAGATCCGAGTTCATTCGAAACGCCCATCCCAACAAGTAAGTTGACATCGATCTGACGACGTCAGCCACGCTGTTTCGGATGCTGAATTCGGAGTATCGTCCGCGCCCGGTTCCTGCCACCTTGTTTGGCTGGTTCAGGCCGCAAAGGTCTGGGCATCTTCAGTATTACTTTTCAGCGTCCAGCAGGATGGTCACTCAGGAAACATTGACCTTCCCGAGTGTCCACTCCTGCACAGAAACCATGAAAATGGTCTATCGGTAGAGGTGTTCGCGTGCCTTCATTTGGTAACCTGTCTGGCTTACGAGTCGTCGTAACCGGTTCATCAACGGGAATTGGCAGGGCGATTGCGTTGGAACTCGCAGCCGCCGGGGCAGACGTCGTCGTGCATTGTCATCAGTCGGTGCAGCAGGCCAATCAAGTCGCCAGCGAAATCTTAACGTCCGGTCGGCATTCAGCCGTGATTCAGGGCGACGTTGCAGATGCCGAAAATCTCGACCAGTTGGTTGACACCGCATGGGAAGCACTCGGCGGCGTCGACGTCTGGGTGAATAATGCCGGCGTCGATCTGCTGACCGGCGACAAAGCAAAGTTGCCGTACGCTGAAAAACTGGATGCTTTGCTCGACGTTGACGTCCGGTCAGCCGTGCTGCTTTCGAAGATGGTCGGTGAGCGGATGGTAGTTCAGGGCGGCGGCACGATTCTCAACATCGGCTGGGATCAATCTGACCGAGGGATGGGCGGCGACAGCGGCGAACTCTTCGCGACTGCGAAAAATGCGATCATGGGGTTCACCAGGTCGCTGGCTGTGAGCCTTGCTCCAACCGTCAGAGTCAACTGCATCGCCCCTGGCTGGATCCGCACGGCATGGGGCGAACAGGCCAGCGACCCCTGGCAGGAACGGGTTCTCCAGGAAACTCCCCTGAACCGGTGGGGGACTCCGGAAGACATTGCTAAACTCGCACGCTTCCTGGTCAGCCCCGACGCCTCGTACATCACCGGCCAGGTCATCAACTGCAATGGCGGAGCGATTCGTTGAGCACCGATCACAGAGCAATGATCACAATTCGACTTTCCGAATTCCAATGAAGGTGCCACTGCGTTCGACAAATCGGCCATCTTCTCCGAGACTCATCCCATGCCCGCTTCGATTGCTGACTCACCGATCCTGACACTGCACCCGGACGACAACATCGTCATCGCCAGGATTGCGATTTCAAAGGGGGCGAGTTTTGACGCTCAGGCAGGCGTCACCGCTCAGAACAACATTCCGTTCGGACATAAGATCGCATCGACGTTTATCTGTTCCGGGGAGCCGATTCGAAAGTTCGGACAGGTGATTGGTTTCGCAACGGAAGACATCGCCCCAGGGCAGTGGGTCCACACTCACAATGTGACCCCAGGGGAACTCGACCTGGACTACGCGTTCGCATCCGAAATTCCCGCCGACCCTGAACCAATCACCGGTCGGACGTTTCAGGGCATCGTGCGGCCTGACGGGCGCATCGCGACCAGGAATTACATCGGCATCATCAGCACGGTGAACTGCTCGGCAACGAGTTCCAAATACGTCGCCGCTAACTTCGATCAGTCAATCCTCGAAGCCTTTCCAAATATCGACGGAGTCATCGCGCTGACTCACAAGGAAGGCTGCGCGTACGACTACGGCGGCGATCAGCACCAGCTTCTCGCTCGAACGCTGGCCGGTTTTGCGAAGCACCCTAACATCGCTGCGTACGTTGTGCTGGGCCTCGGTTGCGAGACCGCTCAGGCATCGTTCATGACCAGCAAGCACGACCTCACTCAACTGCGGATGCTCGGCGACGAGCAGGAGCCTCAACAGCTCATTATGAATATCCAGGACGTCGGTGGTGTGAAAAAGACCGTCGACCGAGCGACCTCGATCATTCGTGATATGCTGCCTGAAGTGAACAAGATCGAGCGGGTTCCCGTCCCGGTTTCGGAAATAATGCTCGCTTGCGAATGCGGCGGCAGCGACGGTAACAGCGGCATCACCGCCAACCCGGCCGTCGGTATCGCCAGCGATTTACTGGTCGCTCACGGCGCGACATCCATTCTTGCGGAAACTCCAGAAATCTGTGGCGGTGAGCACCTGCTGACTCGGCGAGCCGTCTCGAAAGAAGTCGGTCAGAAACTGATCGACCTGATCGACTGGTGGAAGGAATACGCGGCAAAGTTTGGTGGCACGATCGACAACAATCCGTCCGTCGGTAACAAGAAGGGTGGCTTGACGACGATTTACGAAAAGTCTCTGGGAGCCATCGCCAAAGGCGGCAGTACGGCCTTAAAAGGCGTTTACAACTACGCCGAGCCGATTACCCAGAAGGGTTTCGTCGTGATGGACTCGCCCGGCTTCGACCCGGTTTCGGTCACCGGCATGATCGCCAGCGGGGCGAACGTCGCGCTCTTCACGACCGGTCGAGGAAGCTGCTTCGGCTGCAAGCCTGTTCCGTGTATCAAGATCGCCACGAACACGCCGATGTACGACCACATGATCGACGACATGGACATCAACGCCGGTCGCATTCTGGACGGCGCCACAGTCGAAGAAGTCGGACACGAAATCTTCGAAAAGATCATCGCCGTCGCCAGCGGAGAACAAACGAAAAGTGAAGCCCAGGGAATCGGCGACGAAGAATTCTCTCCGTGGACCATCGGCCCGATTCTTTAGTTTCAAAAGAACGGTCCGCAGAGTCCGTCGAGGTTTCGCAGAGAAAAAGGAGAGCCTCTCCACATTCTCGGCGTTTTTCACCTCTCCGACCTCTGCGTTTAAAACATCATCCTGACGAACCGGGACTACGACGATGAATGCTGAAGAATTGCGAGCTGCTCAAGCTCCGATCAAAGAGAAGTACAAATCAGATCCCCAGTCCGCTGTTCAGACAATGTCGGTGACCGGGCAGGTGTTACCGAACCAGGCGTGTCGTCTGGAAACCGCAGCCGGGCCGGTCGACGTGGGACTTCATCCAGCCGCTGGTGGATCAGGACATGAAGCCTGCTCGGGAGACATGCTGCTCGAAGCGCTGGTTGCCTGTGCCGGCGTGACGTTTTCCGCGGTCTCGACCGCGATGGAAATCCCGATCGAACAGGCGTCGATCACCGCTGAAGGCGACATGGATTTCCGAGGAACACTCGGAGTCTCCCGCGACGTGCCGATTGGCTTTACGGACATCCGTTTGAAGTTCGACGTAACGAGCGACGCTCCGCAGGAAAAGATCGACAAGCTGATTCAACTGACCGAGCGGTACTGCGTGATTTACCAGACGCTGAAGCAGCCGATGGAAATCTCAACCAACGTCAGCCTGAATGCGAATTGAGAGCACTCGCTATGAAAAAAGTCACCGTCAACGGAATCACGCTCGCGGTTCATGACGAAGGAAACGGACCGCCGATTCTGTTCGTACATGGCTTTCCGCTGAGCCATTCCATGTGGCGATCCCAGCTTGAAGCCTTTGCAGCAGACCACCGCGTCATCGCCCCCGACCTGCGAGGCTTCGGCGAGAGCGACGTCACCGAAGGCACGGTCACGATGGCGCAGCACGCCGACGACCTGGTTGCTTTGCTCGACGAGTTGAATGTCGATGAGCCTGTCGTGCTGTGTGGCCTCTCCATGGGCGGCTACATCGCCTGGCAGTTTCAGCAGAAGTTTCCAGAACGTCTTCGAGCGTTAATCCTCTGCGATACGCGAGCCATCGCCGATACACCGGACGGCATCGAAAACCGAAAACGTCTCGCAAAGATGGTCGTCGAAAACGGTTCGGCAGCGGTCGCTTCGGCCATGCTTCCGAATCTGTTCTCACCAGCGACCGGTGATCGAGACCAGTCAGTCATCGACGAGCTTCGACAAACAATCACGGCAACATCTCCCCAAGGCATCGCCGCCGCGTCGCTCGGCATGGCCGCACGCCCCGACGTGACAACGTTGCTGCCCGGCATCGCAACTCCGTCGCTGCTGATCGTCGGCGAGGACGATGGCATCTCAACTCCGGATGAAATGCGGACTATCGCCGCTGAAATGCCAAACGCCGCCATTTTCGAAGTCCCCGATGCCGGCCACATGTCGCCGCTGGAAAACCCGAAAGCAGTCAACATGGTCATTCAGCAGTTCCTGACCGATCTTCCCTCGTAGGTCAGACTCCACCTGACGAAGTCCCCAGAAACAACGGTAGTCTTTCTGGAAGATAATTATGCCGCCGATCGACGCCGATGAACGCAGATGTCATTCTCAATAATCTGCGTTTATCGGCGTCAATCGGCGGCAAGTTCATAACGGATCCCGTAACTGTTTTTAGTAGTTCTCCAACCCGTCGACAGTCTGCCCGTACCGTTGACCGTTCGGAGTCATCAGCCTCAAGTAGACAGTCGGATCAATGTTGTCTGAAATCTGGCGAGCAGCTCCATCCGCGAAACCGTAGATTGATGTTCCGAGATGATTGCTGCTTGGCGAAGGCGTGTGCCGCGGGATGTTGCCTCCGGCGACGCCGTATGGTCCGAGGTTCGCGCCGGCAATGTCTAAGCAGTGCTGGTCGGAACCAGGACTGGCAAACTGAATCCGGTCGAGCCCGACGACGAAGGCAATATCGAGAGTCTTCGCCGAGTTCCACTTTCCGGCGTTCAAACTTTCAGCAAAGAGGATCGTATTGGTCTGCCCGTCGGCAGACGAAATGTAGTCAAGGCTCGATTTGAATGTGTCGCCTTCACGCTTCGGCCAGAAGACGCCGGTCGCGCTCGTCTTTGCGAAGTCGTCTGGGCGAATAAAGCCATCGCCATCCCAGTCAACTGAACCTTGCCCGTGAGGCTTTGTCTCGTAGACGGCGTTCGTTTTCGGATCGATCGTGAAGTGGCCATAGCCGGAATTGGCGACGTAGTTCAATCCGCCATCAACCTGAAACGACGTTGGGTCATGCGCGCATTGGAACAGCTTCAAGCTGAATTCGAAGCTGGCCCGCTCTTCATAAGAACAGGCATTCCACTCTCGATATGCAGCAGAGTGGTCAAGTTCCGGCAAAAGATCGGTCAGCCAGTTCGAAACAATTCCTTCGTCGTTTTCGTTGGATAGCCAAGGCAAACCACCATCAGATTTCGATGAATAGTTCATCAAAGCTGTGCATAGCTGCTTCATATTGTTTTGGCATTGTGCTCGTAACGCTGGTCCACGACTTCTTCTGACAGCTGGCAATAACAACGCAGCCATTGTCAGCAAAATTAAAACGACAACGGCAACCTCGATCCAGGTGACTCCAGAACGTGAGTGAGAACTTCGACGATGGCCCGCGATTGATTTCATGGCTACTCCTCGAATTAAGCATGAGGTTTCGTCATCACCGCGCAGGCGGATACCGAGACAGTCCATGTGGAGCCTGGTTTTCCACTTCGCGGGAATGACGGATCAAGAAGCAAGCCGGCTGCTCAGAGTAATTACGCAGTGACATTGAATTCTCAACAGAGAATCAGATGAATTGCTCGGCGCGGTCAGAAAGAAATGCAGGCTGCAAATAAGACGGGCAGCAAAGTGGCTAAAGGCGGTCGAGGGCGTCGAGCCAGCGGGCCATTTCTTCGACGGCGTCCGTTGGTGGATAGCCGGCGCGGTGCCCGGTAACTTTTCGCAGCGTCACGGGGAACTTCAGCGCTGCAAGGCCGCTCGCAGTTTTCTGCACGAAGGCTCCGGCAGGATCGCGGTCTCCGTAAATCAGATGAAACTGCACCTGAAACTCGGGAGTGTGCTCGGGGGGGCGAGTCTGCAAAGCGGCACTGGCCAGAGCGACGCCCCGAAACAGTTCCGGAAAGCGGAACGCGACACTGGCCGCAAACTCGCCGCCGTTACCGAGTCCGTGGACGGCGGTGCGGGAAGCAGCGATGTTGTACTTTGTTTGGAAGTCAGCCACGACGTCTCGAACATACTCGGCATGATTCGGCGTCCAGCCGGTGCGAGTGGAAGTCTTTGGCGCCAGTAGAATGATGCCGCGTTGTTCACAGATCGTTCTCCATTCGCGGTACAGTGTGGCTTCCATCGTTGTGTTACTCGGATGAAGCCAGACCAGCAGGGCCCAGTCCTGAGCAGGCGAGTACGACTCCGGCACGAAAGCCCAGTATTCGTCCTCGTAGCCATCGACTTTGCCAGTGAAGCGACCGGTCTTTGGCTCTTCTGCTTTCTCGGCGTTAGCTGTCGCAACAGCGGGGATTTCAGCAGGAATGTCCTGCGGCACGACTCCCAACGTGGTGGCGATCGTGCTTGTTTTGTCGCCGCGTGCAATTTCGAGTTGAACTTTCGTCTCTGGCCGAAGTCGACTGAGCTGGTCTCGCAGACCGTCAACGTTTTCGATGGCCTGGCCGTTCAACTTGAGCAGCCGGTCACTCTTCTGGATCCCCGACATCGCTGCCGGACTGTCAGCGTAAATGTATCGCACGCCGACTCCCCCCGTGGTAGCTGCTGATCCCAATTCGCGTTCAGGCAGTACTCCCAGAAACGCAACCTCGTAAGCCGGCAGTTCGCCGACCAGCGTCAGTCGCTCGGTGATTTTTTCCTCGCCGCGAGAGACCGTCATCTCGATTGTCTCCCCCTCCAGCCGACTCTTCAGCTGGTCGAACAACTGGACAAGCCGTTTGATTGGCTGGCCGTTGACCAGCTCGATAACGTCGCCTGCTTTGAAACCGGCTTTGTAGGCTGGCGAGTCGTAGCGGACTCGGTCAATTACTGGCTGGACGGCGTAAAGGTCGGCACTTTTGATCGAGACTCCCGATAGTCCTGGATGCAGGTCGGAGCCCAGCTTCAGACGATCAAGCACGGCATAGATATCGTCGAGTGGTATGGCGAAACCGATTCCCGAGTCGTACCACTCAACGCCCGCCGATTCAGAATCTCCCTGAGGCGACAGTGGCACGAGAATTCCCATCACACGGCCTTCCGTATCAACCAGCGGACCTCCGTAGTTGACGGGCGAAATCTTGGCATCGGTCTGAATGGCTTTGCCCCAGATTCGGCCGACAGCGCTGACAATTCCCACCGAGATACTTGGCAACGCCGAGTCATACGTTCTTCCCAGCGCGATGGACCATTGGCCAACTTTGATTCCCGCCTTCGGTGCAGGTGTGGGAACTTTCAGACCGTTTACTTCAATCTTCAGCAGCGTGACCATCCGCAGCCGATCGGTGGCGACTGTCTTTGCCGGAAAGCGCCGACCGTCGGGCAACGTGATCAGCACGGACGCTGGCTTCGACAGAAAATTGAACGCGCTGGAGACAATGAATCCGTCTTCGCTGACGATGAGACCAGTCGTCGGCGCCGTCGATGTCAGCGTTCGGCCAACGATGTCCAACCCGCCGACGGTGTCGATTCGGACGATCGACGGACTGGCCAGCACGGCGGCTTCTTTGAAGGCCTGCTCCTCGGCCTGTTCAAGCCGGAATCGTGCCTCAAGCTGAGCGTCAGCCTCGTCAGCCATCGCCGCACGCATGGAAAGCTGAGACGGCAGGAGCAACAAAATCAAAGCGGCGATGACTCTAACCATCTCGAGCATCCTTACGCGAAGACATTCATGATCTGAAAGATTTTTGAACGCAGGTTACAGAGGTGAGAAACACAAAGTTGAATGGAGACTTCTCCTTTTTGCTCTGCGAGTCCTCAGCGATCTCTGCGCACTGTTCTTTTTTGAATTCGAAAAACAGCAGGGGCCTTCACGGAGATTGTGACGTCTTCCAGCGGTCAGTACAGTCCGCCGCAAACCACAATGGATGAAACAATAGAATCACGATTGAAGGAGAAAGCCGTGAGAAGCGACAACCGACAGCCGGACGAACTGCGGCCCGTAGAAATCACTCTGGGATACACCGGGAGCGCGCCGGGTAGCGTTCTCATCAAAGCGGGACGAACGACCGTTCTTTGTACGGCGAGCATTGACGACTCGCTGCCCCCCTGGAAGAAACACGACGAAGTCCCTAGCGGCTGGGTCACCGCAGAATACAGCATGCTGCCGGGAAGTACGTCGCCACGCAATCGACGCTCAATTGGTAAAATCGACGGTCGCTCCAGCGAGATTCAACGACTGATCGGACGCAGTCTGAGATCAGTCGTCGATTTCGAAGCACTCGGCCCGCGGACGATCACGATCGATTGCGATGTTCTGGAAGCCGACGGCGGCACACGAACGGCCAGCATCACCGGTGGGTACATCGCTCTGGCAGCCGCACTGAATACGCTGGACGACTTTCCGACCGACCGACCCGTGCTGAAGGCCAACGTGGCGGCGATCAGCGTCGGCATGGTCGAAAGCAACGTGCTGCTCGATCTTTGCTACGTCGAGGACAGCGCGGCGGAAGTCGACATGAACGTCGTCATGACGAGCACCGGCGAGTTCGTCGAAGTTCAGGGCACTGCCGAAGGACGAACGTTCGGTCGCGACGTGCTGAATCGACAGCTCGATTTCGCTGAGAAGGGCATCCGCGAACTGATCGCTCTGCAGAACAAAGTGCTTGGCATCGAGTAGATTCAAAGATGCAGGTGGGACCAGTCGTTCTACGAAGTTCCGGCAACTGACCTGCTGCCAGTTCACTCAGGCCGGACAACTCTGCGATCGTTCCAGCCTGCGACGGACTTTCCGCTTTGCGCAAGCCGAACGTCTGGTCGCGATGGTTCCGTCGAAAATTCGACAGGCATTCACGCGACCAGACGATGTGCAACCTGAACGGCTTCTGCGACAGACGGTTCGAATGTCACAGCCTCTGAACTGTCATTGCAGCGAGCTTAGACGTAGCTCGGCTCAAGCAGTTGAGTCACTTTGTTGACCAGTTCTTCATTCGAGAACGGCTGGCTGATATAGCCGTCGGCTCCCGTTGGAAGTGGGGTGCCGGTTCCAGCAGCGGAACCGTCTGAGGCAACGATCATCACTTTGCATCGATCCATACCGCTGGCGGTGCGGATAAAGGCGACGATGTCGTTGGCGCTCAGTCCAGGAATTCGCAGGTCCAGAACCATGACCGACGGCTTGAATGTTCCCAGCAGCGATCCTGCGTGGAAGCCATCTGAGGCGACGGTTGTTTCAAAACCGGAATTCTTCAAAGCTTCTTCGACCTGAGCCGCCAGAGCCGGATCGTTTTCGACGATCAGAACTCGACGTTCCCGCTGCGAGAAGTCTTCCGGAATCGGCATGTTGTTTACTTTGAGGAAATCAATGAAATCCTCGACCGTCACACGGTTGTCGCCGCGTCCGGGGAGCTGGTACGCGGTTAATCGTCCGCGTTCGATCCAGCGAATCACTGTGCGAAAATTGACTCCGCAATATTTTGCGATTTCGCCCGTTGTCAGAATCTGCTTCGGTTGCATGGCACGCCGCCTTCTTTGTCGCGAAATGTGTCTTCCCATGATCTGCTCTTCGAAACTCTGCAACTGCCCGGTTGCGATCAGAGTTCGTTGTTACAGATTGTCCAGCCACATTCCTGAGACAGATACGAAATGAAAATTCCACTCAAACGTTGGACAGAGCTCCGTCGGTCTGTCTGTCCGCAGCGTGCGAGTCCGGGTTTGACGTCTTTCTGGCCCACCTCAGCGGTTCGCTCCATGCCGGAACCAGCTTCGACGAAAGACGACGGGAATTCTAAAGGGAAGGGTCCAGCCGGACAGAAAGTCGTCCGGCGAAATCCGTCTCCGGTACGCTCGCGAAAGGAACCTAGGTCACGTGACAGGGCTGTCAAACTCGGTTCTTTAAGTGATTACGCTTTTTGAGCACGGACTCCTGCGAAACCCCACCAGTCGGAAGTGATCTGCCGGTTTCGCATGCCAGTCCGGCGGTGATCGCTCCGGTTGGCGCGACCGTCGGAACCGGTACAGTGCGAACTCGCTGGACCGCTCGGATGCGGTTGTCATTGCATAAATCAACGCCGCGCTAAAGACGGGAATGCTCAGCAGTGTCCGCCGTGATTGTTGCCAACCTTACGATTTCCCTGTGGGTTGTTGCAGGAAGCTTGAAGCGGCTGCGGTCAACAACGTTGCCGACAGCGGCCTGGTGCGCGATGACCGGCCTGGGGAGCGCGGCGGTGGCTCAATCGATCGAACTCATCAATCCCGCACAGTCGACAGGCTGGGTCGATCTCGGCTGGTATTTCGCTGCCGTTGTACTGCTGTGTCCTGGGATCGCCGTCCTGGGAGCACGTCGCCCCGGAGCCAGCGCGTGGGCGTTTTTTGTATTGCTGCCACTGGTGCTCGTTCTGATGTGGCCGGCAGTAGCTTCGTTCCAGGTAGCTCGTCCGACCGACCCGATTGAAATCGAAGTGCCGGCTTTGGTCGGTTTCGGCCTCGTGCTGATCATGTCTGGCGGCAACTACTTCGGAACCCGCTACACGCTTTCCACTTTGTACTACGCCGCTGCGATTGTCCTGCTCGTCGCTCCGATGTCGGCGGCAGTTCCCGACATCTTTCCAGAACGAAGCACCGCTCGGTTCATCGCGTCGCTGGCAATTCTGCTTGCCATTGCCGAGACGCATCGTCGTTCAAAGGCTGCGGCCGAAGTTGGCATCAGCCGACTGGACGTTTTGTGGTTCGACTTTATGGACTCATTCGGAATGGTCTGGGCCAAGCGAGTGATGGACCGAATTAACGAATCCGCCCGCCACGAAAAGTGGACGATGCAACTGGAACTTCACGGGTTTGTTCCGTTTGCTGAATCGCCATCGGCAGATGAAATGCTTCGCACGAAAGGCCGCATCGAGCACACGTTCCGATTCCTGCTGAAGCGGTTCGTCGACCCTGAATGGATCGACATTCGACTTCGAACGACACCCGCAGGTCAGGCTCCGCCTGACGAAGCCCAGGATTCTCCAACCGTCTCCCGGAATTAGCCACAGAGTTCCCAGAGAGCACCGAGTTTTCGCCGTGTCCTCTGTGAAGTCTGTGGCCCAAATCGGCTGAGAGAATAAACAAAAAGACGCCGACAGTTTATATGCCGACGTCTTTCCGCCTGGTGGATTCAGCGACTGCCTAATTCGGCAGCAAATCCTTGACCGTGTCTCGCTCCTGGCGAAGTTCGGCGATGGTGGCGTCGATCTTTGCCTGGGCGAAATCGTTGTGCTCAAAGCCTTGAGCCGCGGTCCATGTCTGGCCGTCGCTGGTCAGCGGCAGGCTGGCGATCAGACCTTCGTCGATTCCGTAGCTGCCGTCACTGCAGACGGCGGCGCTGAATGTCTGGCCTGACGGAGTCGGGAACCAGATATCTCGAACATTGTCGAGTGCGGCGTTGGCGGCAGAAGCAGCGCTGGATGCTCCGCGAGCTTTGATCACGGTCGCCCCGCGTTTCTGGACAGCCGAGATAAAATCACCCTGCAACCAGGCTTCGTCGCCGATAACTTCGGCGGCAGGCTTGCCACCGATCTTCGCGTTGTAAAAGTCCGGGTACTGAGTCGCCGAGTGGTTGCCCCAGATCGTCAGGTTCTGGACGTCCGAGACGTGCTGACCGGATTTCTGAGCGAGCATCGAAACTGCACGATTCTGGTCGAGCCGCGTCATGGCATACCAGCGGTCTCGCGGCACGTCAGGAGCGTTCGACATGGCGATCAGGCAATTCGTGTTGCACGGATTTCCGACCACCACAACGCGGACGTCTTTGGCTGCGGCAGCGTTAATGGCCTTGCCAGTGTTCGTGAAAATCGGTCCGTTGATCCGGATCAGGTCCGCTCGTTCCATCCCGTCTTTACGAGGCACGCTGCCAACGCACAAAACGAGGTTGCAGCCGGCAAACGCGTCTTCCAGGTGATCACTGTCGGCTTTGACGACGCCAGCGAGCGTTGGGAACGCGCAATCGTCAAGTTCCATGTGAACGCCGTCGAGCGACGGGAGAACCGGTGGCACCTCAACCAGATGAACGATCACGGGTTGATCCGGACCAAACACTTGTCCCGACGCGAGGCGGAAAACAAGGGCGTAGCCGATATTTCCAGCGGCTCCGGTAACGGCAACGCGAATCGGGTCTTTCATAGCGAACTCCTGAATCCTCAATCTTTAACGGTGTGATGACATCTCAAGCGGCGCGGGATTCTAGTTGTGTCCCGCGTCAGGGCACCACTGTCTGCCTCGGGTCGTGGTAAATAATTCCCACGGATTTCACGGATTGACGTGGATTTATTTGGATGCTTGATGGAGCATCACCAGGTCGGTCACGGAATTCATCAACTGAGTTGGAAGACAGAGGCTGAAACCGTTGATCCAAGGCTTACAGGGCGATGAACTCATCCTGATTCAATGGTTGCTCCCAGGGGCATCCTTTTGATCCGTCTTCATCAGTGCAATCCGTGGTCGGCTGCCTGTCTCTAAGAGCTACTGGAGCTGACACAACCGATTGTTACGAAAGCGTTGTCGGCACCAGTTCGGGGTTCGACAGGTAATCCTGATCGACCGGGTAGTTGCGGAACTGAATTGTGTAGTGATCCTCGAACCAGTCCTGGATATCCGGGATCATGTCCAGGTCGAACTCCGGCGCGACGTGCAGCAGCTTGCCTTCATTGTTCGATCGGACTTCGCCGTCATCAACGACGATTTCACCTCGATTCACAACGTAACGCGGCAGTTCAAACATTCGCTGAATGTCGTCGTCGCGGCTGTAGATCGTGACGTCCGCGTCGGCGCCGACTCCAAGGTGCCCCTTATTCTGCAGGCCAAGGATTCTGGCTGGCGATGCTCGCGTGATAATCGCAATTTCAAAGAGTGTGTATTCGCGGCTGAGGTCGGCAAGGCTGCAACGCTCCGCGACTCCAGCCGGAGCCTTGTCCAGCACTTCCTGGCGACGGCCTCGATCCATGAGCAGCGCGATAATTTCCGGGTAGGCCATGAACGAGCCGCCGTTGGGATGGTCAGTGCTCATGGCAATGCGCCACGGATCGTCGACCATCAGGTACCACTCCAGACCGATCGCCCACTGCAGCGTGTGGATCATGCTTTTATTGCGGTATTCGATCGGGACGATGCCACAACCTGCTTCCATTTCCGTGTCGCCGCTGAACCATTTGCGACCGAGCACCTTGTGCAGGAAATAGCCGAGCGGTCCGTCGCCCGTCATCGACGTCGTCTTGTTGAACATGACCTGTCCGACATCGACGGTCAGGTTCTTGTTCTCGTTGACGTATTGCGCCAGACGTGGAACTTCAGATTTGAATGTCGCCTGGTCGTTCGGGTCGCCGCCGTAGCTGTGAAACTGAATGTGGGTAAGATGGCCTCGGTAGCCATCGAGACACTTCATTGTCTCGAAGGTCGTGTCGTGATTTCCGGGAAGCCCCAGGTTGTTGCAGTGAAGATGGACCGGGTGCGGCATCCCAAGTTCGTCGACCGCTCGCGCAACTCCCTGAATGATGTCGCGAGGCCTGATGTCGAATCCGTCGACCGTTTCATCGAGTGTGTCGACGTTGCGCTGCCCACTCTTCCACGCTTCGACACCGCCGGGATTGACCAGCTTGGCTCCGTACCCCTTTGCTGAGTTGATCAGCCAGGCGACGCAGGCTTTGACTTTTTCCGGATCCTGCGCCTTCAGCTGCTTCATGATGTAATGGTTATTGCCCATCATCACGTAGAAGCCCTTGTCGATGATCGGCGTGTCTTCGAGTTCCTCGTGGGTGTGCCGAGCAGCCAGTGGCGGGACAGCGGCATCGAAGGCGGTTGTGTAGCCGAGTCCCGAGTAGAGATACCCGGTTGCCCAGGTACTCGGTACAGCACCCGTCGTTCCCGACCGAGTGTGCATCGTCCGATGAACCATCGGCGCGAGACGTTTGTCGTCCGGCATCATCTTGCGAGCGGTGTTGACCTTTGGCCCTGCAATATGACAGTGCATGTCGACGCCGCCAGGCATGACAACATAGCCTGTCGCATCAAGCGTTTTGTCAGCCTTTGTCGAAAGGTCTGACGGGGCGTCAATAATTCGACCGTCCTGGATCCAGATATCACGGACCTCGCCGTCGATATTGTTCTTCGGGTCGTAAACCGTTCCGCCTTTGATCAGTAGCTGAGGCATCAATCCACCAATTTTACGATTGTCAGTCTGCGTGTATGAGAGGTTTCCGAACAGGTCTTTTGCCAAATTCAGTTGACGAGAGAACAATCAGGGTGGCTCAGGTTACTTGCAACCTGAGCGGCGCAGCCGCAAGAGGTCCGTCAGGTTGACCGATAAACCTCTTGTCGCTTCGCGACACTGGTTGGCAAGCAACCAGTACCACCCACAATCGGTATTCGAAAGTGTTTACGATGACAGATTGCCGTTGAGCTGCTTTTCGCGGATGCGTTTTTCGATGGCCTTAAGAATTTCGTAGTCGCTCTTGTAAGGCGAGTCGAAGGCCGGGCGCAGCGGGATCGGGACGTCATCCATGCGGTAGACGGTGCCGCCTGTGTTAATTCCGTACGTCGAGGTCGTGAAGGCGACTGTGGCGACTTTCGCGGTCTCGCTGAGCTTCGGGTCCAGAACGACCGAATTGATTTTCGCCAGATGATCGCGAGCTGGCTGGCTGAAATTACTCATCGGGTCAGAAGCGATAATCAATGCCGCGTCCGCTTCGCCTCGTGCCAGCAGGTCGGAAGATGTCCACTCGCCAGGGTTGAAGCGTGGGTAGCCTCGACCGAGATGCACGCCGAATGGGTATCCGGTTTGCCAGGTGACGACGTTGTCAGCGCCGGTAACGTTGCCGTGTCCTCGCATCGGCTTGGCAGTCCAACGGGTGTATTTGTTGAGGTCTCGAGCCAGGGACAGCACGGCTTCACTGTTGAGATGCTTACCGCGAGTCATCGTCAGGCCCATTCCGAACAGGATGACGCCGAACTTCGCGGCTTTCATTCCTTCGACGACTCCTGTGAGCTGTTCCAGCGAGATTCCGGTTTTCTTTTCGATGGCCGCCGGGTCGAGTTCAACTCCCTTCGCGATGGCTCGCATGGCCCAGGCGAGTTCGAAGTCGGATCGCGGTTTGACTTGAAGATGAATGTCCGCAGCTTTCGCGCTCTTCGTTTTTCGCACGTCAATCAACACCGCGGTTCGGTCTTTGCGACCGTTCGGCAAAAACTGGCCTTTGGGCATCAGGCTATAGCGAGTGAAGTGTCGTGGATGACTTTCCGCCGGGTTGCCGCCCCAGAAGACGATGTAGTCCGCTCGGTTTTTGATTTCGCCGAGCGTGCAGGTCACCTCGCCCACTTCCTGAAACGCGATACCGGACGGACCGTGGCAGACGGAAGTCGTCGTGTCGACGCAGCCACCAATCCAGTCGGAAATCGCAACGGCGACTCGCTGAGCTTCGCACGTCGTGTCCGACAGTCCGTACGTGATCGGGTAAATCGCGTTTGAAAGAATGTCGGCAGCTCGTTCGATCGCCTGCTCGTACGACGCCGGCTGGCCTTCGATCGTCGCTTCGGGGCGATCTTCGATGTGGTGATTCAGGAACCAGGCTTTACCCAGGACACAGGCGTTCTTCGCTTTGGTGATCCTGTTGTTCTTGACCGTCAGTTCCATGTCATCGCAGACGCAGCCGCAGAATGTGCAGGTGGCGTCGGTGACGACTTTCAATTCGGGAACTTCGGTGCTGTCGGACGATTCCTGAGGCGGGAGGGCGACGGTGCTCATGAAAAGACCTTCGTTGATAACGAGCGGCTTTGTCGGGAGACATCACCAGCAACAGGATCAATGAATTTCGAAAGTCATGAATGAGAGATTGCACTCGCGTTACCGCCAGCCGTCCCGATCACTCTCACTCCAGCGTTCGGCCAGTGCGTTTCGACCGAATTCAAAACTTATACGCAGACACAGAATCTAAGCAGGATGCCTGAGTTCACACTAAATTCAAAGTCACAATGGCTCTGACGCTTTCTCAATCTGCACATCCATGCCCTTGCTGTCAGGCATGCCCGTTCCGTGAGTCTCTCCACCCATTAATCGGCTGGATTTGTCTCCGTAGCTGATAAAAAGCATCCCCGGAGGAAGTTCGTCGCCTTTTGACATTCTGCACGGAACAACCACTTCGCCGAAGTCGTTCCACATTCGGATGTTATCGCCATTTTCGAGCTGCAGCCGCTCCATGTCCTCGGGCGAAATCTGCAGCGTATTGATCTCTTCGAGATACCCGTCCGTGTACTTGCCCTCATTGAGCGTCGTGCCCTGCTTGCTCGTCCGGCCGGGAATGAGAATAAATGTTTCAGCCATCATTGAATGCTGCTCGCAGAACAGTGGATATTCAGGTTACCCGATCAACTACGGCCTTCAGTATCGACCGGGGCGCCGATAATACCGGGACAAGTTCCCTCTTCGCGAGTCAGACAGAAACACGCACTCCCATCGTCCACATGTCAGTTATCAGCTACCCGTCTTTCATCCGCAGCTTCCATCTGCTGACGCTGCAGGTCTTTGGCCTCGCGAATTTTTTTACGGCAGAACCAACATTGAACTGCGCGGCCGTAGATCGAGCCTTTGGCAACTTCGTAATACCACTGCTGCTCTTCTGCGGTCCAGACTTCTTCGGAACCACAGTCTCGACACGTAAACTCAAGGTCTTCGTAAAACAACGGTGGCCCATACGAATTGTTCGGAGCCTGCTTTGAAAGGTCAGCCGGAATCGAACCGCGGGGAGTCGAAAACTCCTCCTGCTCCGCTGCCCGTCGCCGCTTGTTTCTTTTTCGAGACATCGTCAAGAAACCTCACGAAATCGGGGATGCGTCGTGACACACCAATCTTAAAACGTGACGCGCAACTGCACGTCGAGACGCAGCCGGCAGCTTCAGCAAGGCTCGACCTCAGTGTTGCTGCAGAAGTTCGCGCGGAACTTTGCCGCTGGGCAGCAGGTGCATGAGGCAGACGGATGATTGTATCTTCGAATCTCCAGGGGCGTGCAGATCCTGGATAAGCACTCCAACGGCCCGGTTGTGGCGAAGTATTTCCAGTTGAACCGCCGATCGCCAGCATCGTCCAAATACTCCGCACCACGAACAGGACTCCAACCTGGCGACAGACTGAAATCGTCCATTCCTGCCACTTTCCGGCCTGGACAAAAAGGGAGAATCGGGCAGATGCAGGAACTCAACGATTCTGTCATCCTTCCGGGCAAGTGGCCGAAACCAGAATTCCCTCTGGCAATCGTTATTTCACCATTCTCATTTTCACTGTCTTGACCACTCATGAAATTCGCTCTGCTTGGCTGGAACTCGAAAATCGTCTCGCTGCTTCGCGCGATTTCCGCCGATTCGCGACACTCGTTCACGATTGCCACGGAAATACCGAACAACGCACTTCCTGAGTTGCTCGCCGCCGCGCCGGGGATTCGCATTCTGCAGAGCTGGGAAGAGTTGCTGGTCGACTCCGCCGCTGAAGTGACGCTGGTCGCTGGCGATTCCGAAGAGGTTCAGGCGGGAGCAAAGCAACTGGCCACAAACGGACGAACGCTAGCCCTGTATCCTCAAGCCAGCCAGGGGTCCGCCTTTGTCTACGAACTGACACTGACGCACGACGACAACCGCGTGCCACTACTGCCGGTGTCGAGCCTGCCGGTTCATCCGCTGGTCTCAAAACTGCACAACGCGATTGAGCGTGGCGATCTGGGCAAAGTCGTGCTGCAACGTGTCGAGCGATCCGTCGCGTTGGGCACTCAGAAAATCGGACGAAGGGGTTCAGGACTCACTCGCGACGAAGTCGACGGCGCGTTGTTCGACGACGTTCCGCTGCTGAGATTTCTCGGAGGCAACTACAACCGCATCACCGCCGTGCATTCCGGATTAGAAGAAACGGGGATCACGCTCGCGACGGTCACGTTAAGCGGGAACGACCTGGCAGAAGCCACCTGGACGGCTCGCACGGGGCAACCTTTCTGGAAGCTTGAAGTAACCGGTTCAGCAGGTTCGGCAACACTTGAACTGAATGGCGGTGGCGCGGGATCACTCACCGTTAGCTCGTCGAGTTCTACTTCAGATTCCGATGCGACGTTGACGGATGATGGAAGCCGAATCGGTGCAAACCAACTCGCAGCGCTGGAACAGTCGCTCGAAGACTCAGCCCCGCACTGGGCCGAGATGACCCGCGCGTTCGAAACGGTCGAAGCCACGCACACGTCGTTACGGCGGCGGCGCACGATCGACCTGTTCTTCGAAACGACATCCGAACGTAGCATCTTCAAATCTCAAATGACAGCCGTCGGTTGCGGCCTGATCATGCTGACGCTGTTCGGGCTGGTCGCGTTTCTGCTGCTGGGCGCGTTCGTCGATTCAAGTTCGAGATTGCAACGGAATGCCGAAGCGGACAACCGAGTCGTCCAGGATTCTGAATTCATCGCCGGCACGACGCAGCTCAACAAATCGGGACTCAAACACGTTTCCGAAGTCTCGCGAGAAGTTCAGCAGAGCGCCGAGACGATTTTTGTCATGCCCGACCGCAATGCCTCAGACGATGCCATCAACGAAGCTCGCATCGCCTCAGTCGTTCAAGCTCTGGCCGAAGCCGGACACTCCGACAGCGCCGCCTTCGTGAAGGTCGCCTCAGTACCACACCCCGCCACGCAAATCCTGTTGAAAGTTCTGCGTCTCCTGTGGATCGCCCCCCTGCTCCTGTTTCTGCTGCTGCAGTCTCTGCTCTTCGTGACACGCCCCTCGTCAAACGAAGATTCGGATGAGGAGTAACCAAGACTCTGGGTGATCGGCTGAGGACTTATTAATGCCAGTGGCGACAAGGACTGTTCGACTTGATTTGATCTTTGCGTGATGTGCGGATTGACCGCTCCGATCACCCACAGGTATTGATACTCGGTCTGTCGAATGGCCGTGGGTCGTGAACCTTTTTCGCCCACATATTGGTCGTGGTTCCTTGCTGACCAGAACGGGACTCGTCCTGAAAGTAGACCTGCAACTGCTTGTCGGGATTGTCGCACGGCTTTTGAGGCGACTAAGCATCGATCCCTTTCCGTTCGGCTGCTCCGGCTGGTAAATTCGTTCTCGTTCGGCGTCTGGCCGACGACTGTTTTGAAACACTTGGAGATTCCGCTGAATGAGCGGCTCGAACAGGGCCGCATGACAATCGAATGACGTAGCAACGTCAGTATTGCTTTCTCACAAACCGCCGACCTGAACCTTCTGGTCTGCGCCCTGGCGGGCGTGTGAGGAGTGGCCTTGGTTGGTGCTCAGCCTGAAGAGCGCAGGCGGTCTCATTGTCGTCGTTGGCCTTGCATCATCGGCGTATTTCCAATGCTTCCTGTACTCCTTGGGGCACTCGTGGGGATTGCTCCGTTCGTTATCCTCTATGCGATCCTTGATGCCAAGGGATTCACGCTGGGCCAGTTCTTCAACTGGATCGGGAACAACGGAGGGCATCAGAGCACAGCGCCATACAAGTGTTTGAAATGCAATGGCGACATGTGGGCGATTAACGGCGTCTGCTCTTCGTGCAACTTTGGGGCAAACGAGATGATCTGCGGTTGTGGACTTGAAGTTCGTCAGCCAATCCGGAACGCTTTCGAAACAACGGGCGTAATCTGTCCTAACTGTGACTGCGTTCTGCGGCGTTAATTTTTTACTGCGGTCTCTACTAAAAGGAACTCGTCTTTAGTGGGCAAGTCAAGCGGTCGTTGGGGCCGAGAGGATCGGAAGTTCGAGCGAGCATGTAACTTGGCGGGCGTCATGTCAGGACCAGTACGACTTCTCCATGCATTTGGCAGCTCCTTCAGCAAGTGACCAGTGATCTGACGTGTCGAATCAACGCAGATGTATCCGCCCTGCTGCTCCGTCGATACAATTTCCCTGCGAAGAATGCTGTCTTTCTCTGTCGGCGGTTCGACTTATTGTTGTAAGGTCGCAATGGTGTTAAGCGTCCGTTTCATCGCAGTTGCATCGATGTCGTGCTGCCTCGTCTCGTGCAACCGAGACGATCAACATCAAGTCGGCCCGCTGCCTCTCGAACAGCCCATCAGAAGTGATCGTCAATTGGAAAGCGATCCGTTGTTGCCGACCGAAAGTGATGACGAATTGCTTCCACGCAATGCTTCGCTTGCGGTCTTTGAGAAACGCATTCTGCCGATCTTTCAGTCCGTTAAGCCGTCGAGTTGTTCGGAATGCCATCTGAGCGGCGTTGACCTGAAGGAGTACATTCGACCGACCCAGCAGGAGACGTTCGTGTCGTTGGTCGCCGCTGGGATGATCGACACGGAGACACCGGATGAGTCGAAGATTCTCCGCTTCATCGCACGGACACCGGAAAAGTCGAATCTTGTAACTAAAGAAGTGCGGAAGCGGGAATACGATGCTTTTCGAGACTGGATTCGTGCGGCGGTGGACGATCCACAGTTGATAGCGGCTAAGGGCGATACTGCTCCTATCGGCCCGAAAGTACCCGACGAAGTAGTTCGGCACGCTCGAATAGATCGAGTCCTGGCGTCATTCATCGAAAACGTATGGACGGAAGTTGGTCGTTGTGCTGCCTGCCACTCCCCTGACCGAAATTCGAAACAGGTCAAGGAACACGGGGAGCAAGTGTCGTGGATCATGCTCAACAACCCGCAGGCGACCTTGAACTATATGGTAGAGAACGGCCTGATCGACGCAGAAAACTCCGCCGAGAGCCTTCTTCTGATGAAACCGACCATGCAGGTCGAACACGGCGGCGGGCAAAAGATGGTTGTTGGAGATCGATCCTATAAGCAGTTCCGTCGTTTCATCGACGACTATGCCGCAATGGTACAGGGCAAGTACGCTGAGGCCGACCAGTTACCACCGACGAGCGATGAATTGTCAGTTGTCACCGACATCTGGTTAAAGATCGAAGGTGTTCCAGCAAAGTACGACAAAATGCTGTTGCAGGCCGACCTCTATCGGCAGACCGATTCCGGGTGGACTGAGTTCCGAGTCGCAACGTCCGACCGTCCCGTCTTCGGTAAAGGCAACGTCTGGCAGCACTCTCTCAGTTTGACGGCTCCCCGAAGCAGCAAATGGGCAGAGGAGATCAAGTCGCAACGCCTTTCGCCGGGGCGGTACCTCGTGAAGCTCTACATCGACCAGACCGGCAAACTGGAAAAGGACTTCACTGCCGAACTCGGTGAAGACGAATTCGTCGGCCAAGTTGATGTCGAAAGCCGATGGCCAGCCGGGTATGGAAAGATGACGGTAGTGAAGTTTCCCGAATGAAGCCTACGTGAGGTTGGTTGTTCTTAGTCGCAAGGCGTTGCCGATCACGGACACACTGCTGAAACTCATCGCAGCAGCGGCAATCATCGGATTGAGCAGTAACCCCATGATCGGAAAAAGTACACCTGCGGCCACGGGCACGCCGAGAGCATTGTAGACGAAGGCGAAGAACAGGTTTTGCCTGATGTTCTGCATTGTTTTTCGACTTAGCTTCACCGCTTTGACGATGCCACGCAGGTCTCCTTTCACCAGAGTGATGCCTGCCGACTCAATCGCCACATCCGTCCCGGTTCCCATGGCAATGCCGACATCGGCCTCAGCCAAAGCGGGCGCGTCGTTGATGCCGTCACCGGCCATGGCAACCTTTCGGCCATTGGCTTTCAACGCTTTGATCCGCTCATGTTTGTCCTCGGGACGCACGCCTGCCTCGAATTCGTCGATGCCCAACTTATCCGCCACCGTCTTCGCCGTCTTCTCGTTATCGCCGGTGAGCATAATGATTCGCAGACCGAGTTCGTGAAGTGCTCTGACAGCTTCCGGTGTCGAATCTTTGATGGGATCAGAAACGGCAACCAGCCCGAGGAATTTGCTATCGACGGCCACATACATGACCGTTCTGCCCTGTTCCTGCAATTCATCAGCACGGGCGTCAAGTGCAGTAAGATCGGACACTCCCGTTTCGTCCAAGAGCGACCGCTTGCCGATCAGCACTTTCTTACCATCCACAGTTCCGTGAACACCACCGCCTGTCACAGAATCGAAGTCATCGACATTCGAAAGTTCGAGCCTGTGTTCTTTGGCTCCCTCGACGATGGCATGTGCCAGTGGATGTTCGCTTTGCTGTTCCAGACTCGCTGCCATGCGTAGAAGATTGTCTTCAGATTCAGAGTCAACCGGAACACATTCAGTCAGTTTCGGTCGGCCTTGGGTCAACGTGCCGGTCTTGTCCACAACAACCGTATCCACCTTCTCCAGCGTTTCCAGAACTTCAGCATCTTTGACAAGCACACCTTCCCTGGCTCCTCGACCTACGCCGACCATGATTGACATCGGCGTAGCAAGACCAAGGGCACAGGGACAGGCAATGATGAGAACGGCCACTGCATTCACCAAGGCCCATGCCAGTGCTGGCTCCTTTGGACGTAGTACAGCCCATACAATGAACGTAACTATGGCTGTGGCCACCACAGCAGGAACAAAGTAACCAGCTACGACATCGGCAACTCTTTGAATCGGTGCTCGGCTTCTCTGAGCATCAGCTACCATGCTGACGATCTGAGAGAGAACGGTGTCTTCTCCCACCTTCTCAGCTTCCATCAGAAATGATCCGGTCTGATTGACGGTGCCACCAATGACTTCATCACCGAGTTGTTTCTGAACCGGCACAGGTTCGCCAGTAATCATGGACTCATCGATTGAGCTTTTTCCTTCGGTGACTTTCCCGTCCACCGGAATTTTCTCGCCGGGTCGGACTCTCAGAATGTCACCACGCTGCACCTCATCCAAGGAAACTTCCTGTTCTTCACCATCCCGTACAACTCGGGCGGTTGGGGGAGCCAATGAGAGCAACTCCCGAATAGCGCTGCCAGTGCGTCTTCTGGCTCGCAACTCCAAAACCTGACCAAGCAGAACCAGCGTAATGATGACTGCCGCCGCCTCGAAGTAGACTTCGACATGTCCATTCATTTTGAGATCGTCGGGAAGCAACTCAGGAAAGAGGATGGCAACCAGACTGTAGAGGTAGGCGGCTCCGGTTCCGATGGCGATCAGCGTGAACATGTTGAGGTTCCACGTCACTATGGACCGGAAGCCACGCACGAAGAATGGCCAGCCCGCCCAGAGGACCACCGGCGTGCTGAGGATTAGTTGCAGCCAAGTGTTGACCGTCTTCCCCAGCAACTCGTCTACCGGCACGCCTATCATCGGCAGCATGGCGAGCAGAAACACGGGTACGCTCAAAGCCACGCCTACCCAGAATCGAAGGCTCATGCTGCGAAGTTCAGAGTCGTCCTCGTCCTCGGCGGAAATGAATTTCGGCTCCAACTCCATGCCGCACTTCGGGCGGGTTCCGGGATCATCCTGTTCAATCTCCGGGTGCATCGGACAAGTGTAGAGTTTCTTCTGGCTGCGAGTTGGTGGTTTGGCAGGCTCCAATGCCATTCCACATTTCGGGCAGTTACCCGGTTTGACGCTCTCGACCCCTTCGCACATCGGGCAGACGTACCTGTTTACATTCTCACTGGAAGTGCGGCTAATTGAAGTGTGGCCGTGGCAGCACGAATGCTCTTCTTCATCGCTAATTGAATCAGTGAATTTCAGCCTACAGTGGTTGCTGCAAAAGTAATACGTCTGGCTGTCTCGTTCGGCGGTGAGGTCGGTGCTCTCGTTAACCTGCATTCCACAAATGGGGTCAATTGCCATCGTGCTGCCCTTTATATTCTTCGGTTCCCGCCCAATGCCGGTCGCTCAGACCAAGGTTCATTTTGAACTCCTTGAATCCGGCGAATAGAACCGGCACCACAAACAGCGTTAGTAACTCAACCGCCATGCCACCTATGACCGGCCATGCCATTGCCTTGGCGACATCTGATCCACGCCCGGTCGAAGCGACAACGGGCATCAGTGCGATAATAGTTGTGAAAGTGGTCATCAGGCAGGGGCGTATTCGCTTTATCCCGGCCTCGACGGTGGCATTACGAATGTCCTCGATGGTCTTCAAATGCTTTCGAGTGAAGACCTGATCGAGATACGTCGCCATCACGACGCCATCATCAACTGCGATGCCGAACAGAGCGATGAAACCGACCCAGACTGCCGTGTTAATCTCGATGGAGTTCATCGCCAGAAAGATCATCCCCCCGGCAAATGCGACAGGGATTCCTGCGAAGACCGTCAGCGTGATCGGGATGTGTCGAAACTGAAGATAGATGATGAACAGATTGACGAGGATGACGAGCGGGATGACCCACAGGAGTCGCTGATTGGCTTCGATCTGATTCTGAAATGAACCGACTGGTTTGAGAGCATATCCAGTTGGCAGATCGAGCGATCCATCTTCTTGAGATTCACGAAGAGAGTTTTCAATAGCTTGCACGGTTTCCAGATCACCGACCATGCCGGACGGAGAAAACGACACATGGGCGACCAGTCGAGCGTCTTCGCTATTGATTACGCCCGGTCCCCACGTCGTCGTCATCGTGGCGAGAATCGAGAGCGGAACAACTTCGCCGGAATGCGTAACAACCGGCAGTTGATCCAGTTCATCGAGCCGTTCTCTCAAGTTACGTTCATAGCGAACTCGGATGGGATACCGTTCACGCCCTTCGACAGTCCTTGTGATGTTGGAACCGCCCAATGCCGTTTCGATGATCTGATTGACCATCGCTGTGGACATTCCGTAGCGAGCCGCCGTGTCCCGATTGACTTCGAATTCTACATAAGGTTTCCCCAATACAATGTCAGGATTGACGGTAGCAGCGTTGATTTGCGGAAGCTGCTTGAGATGTTCAGCGACATCCAGTGATGCCTGCGACAATCCATCAAGGCTATCCCCGTAAATACGGACGGCCATCGACGCCTTGATACCGCTTTGCAGCATTACAACTCGACCTTCAATCGGTTGCAGGGGGGATGCTGGCGTCACACCGGGCAACGTGGCGACGGCGTTGATTTGATTCCAGATGTCTCTGGTCGTCACACCTTCTCTCCACTCTTTCTGTGGTTTGAGCATGACATAAGTTTCGATCATCGCTGCGGGAGCAGGATCGAGAGCAGATTCGACTCGACCAATCTTTCCAAGTACGTTCTCGACTTCGGGGATTTCACAGATGAGAGCGTCCTGAGTTTGCAGCACTTCCATCGCCTGTGAAAAGCTCGCTGCCGGGTACAGCGTCGGCATGTAAAACCAGCTTCCCTCATCAAGTGCGATCCAGTCATCCGATTCCAGCCCCCTGAAGATGTGTTTGGCATTTACATAGCCGGGGACTTCGTTCAAGTCGGCTCCCAAATATCCGGTTGCCGTTTCAACAGGTTTCAGAACCGTAGGCAAACCAAACCATGCTCCGAGTCCAAGGACAATCAGAAGAGTCGGAAGACACAGGAACAGTCCCTTGCGAGCCAGAAAGAAACGCAACGTCGGTGCATAGCTCCAAAGAATGAAGCGGCTCACAGGGTTCTCATCGATTGGACGAAGGCGTTCGCCAAGCAGCCAGTAGCCTGCCACGCTGCTCAGCAGTCCGGCACTTGCTACGAATACTCCGTGATGAATTCCAATTGAATGAGCAAGAGGTTGACCACCGATCCACGCCAACAAAGTTCCAGCCAGAGCGAACCCTGCGGTTCCCATCAATCTTGGAAGAAGTTTCAGACGACTCGATGAAAGGAACATTCGGCTGAGCAGTGGGACAAGTGTGATTGCCACGAGAAGAGCCGCAATCAATGAGAACGTCTTCGTCCACGCCAATGGTGCAAAGAGCTTGTAGTCTCGCCCTGTCAACATGAAGACCGGCAGGAAACTGACCACCGTGGTTAACACAGCGGTCAGGACAGCAGGGGCAACCTCACCGGCGGCCTCATTGATGATTTCCACTCGTCGCTTGCTGCCCCCCGGACGCCCTTTTGTCTCCCACACCGCCAAACTGTCATAGATTGTCTCGGAGACGATGATGCCCATATCGACCATCGTGCCAATCGCAATGGCTATGCCTGCCAGCGACATAATGTTGGCATCTACACCAAAGCACCACATGGCGACGAAGGCGAACAGAACCGCAACTGGCAACGTGATGGCGACGACAAGACTGGCTCGTAGATGCAGCAGAAACAACAGAATTACTACAGCCGTGATGACGAGTTGCTGTGAAAGTGCTTCTGTGAGAGTAGTGATGGTTTCATTGATGAGTCCTGTGCGGTCGTAGATCGTGCGAATCTTGACACCGCTCAAAGCAGGTTCAATCTGTTTGATCTTAGCTTTGACTCGATCAATAACTTCCCTTGGGTTCTCGCCGAACCGCATGACCACCACGCCGCCTACGGCTTCCGTCCCGTTGAGGTCAATTGCTCCCCGCCGAAACTCGGGTCCAAGTTGAACGTGCCCCAGATCACGAACCCGCAACGGAATTCCACCTCGGGTACGAACGACCGTATTTTCAATATCTTCTACTGCTTGGGCACTGTCTTTGCCTGCCCCAATAAAGCCTCGCCCACGAATAATGAATTCCATTCCTCCCGACTCGACAGTCTTCGCACCGACATCGATATTCGATTTGCGAACGGCCTCGATCAACTGATCCAGAGGAACGTCATGAAAGCGAAGTTTGTCCGGGTTGATCTCGATCTGATACTGTCGAACATGGCCACCGACGCTGGCGACTTCGCTCACGCCGGGGACGGCGGTCAATTCATATTTAATGACGAAATCCTGAATGCTGCGAAGATCGGCGAGGTTCATTCCCTCCGGGGGTTCAAGCGTGTAATACAGAACCTGTCCCAAACCCGTGGCATCCGGTCCCAGCGTGGGAACAACACCATCGGGCAGCGTGGCTCCCGCCGTTCCGAGTTGCTCCGAAACGCGGGAACGTGCCCAATAGAAATCCGTGCTATCCTTGAATGTCACCTGCACGAAGCTGTAACCGAAGAGGCTCTTTCCCCGCACCGATTCCGCATCCGGCACCGCCAGCATCGCTACCGAAAGCGGATAGGTAATCTGGTCTTCAATATCCTTCGGAGAGCGCCCCGGCCAAGCGGTGTAGACGATCACTTGGTTCTCACCGATGTTCGGGATCGCATCAATGGGAACATGTTGAGTGGCATACCAGCCGAAGCCGATGCCAACGGTGCTCAGCACGACCATAATCAGCGGTTCACGAACGCAGAAGGCGATCAATGCACGCAGCATTACTTGTCTCCTTCTGTCGGTTTTTCGGCATGGTTGTGTTGATGGTCTGACGGAGACTCCGTCGAATCGGCATCGGGCGGAATCACTCTGACCAACTCGCCGCACCGCAGCATTTCACTGCCGTAATATGGATTGCTCAGTTGTTCTTCCGCCTGTAGCCAATCGCCCTCACCCTCTTTCACCATCGGACAGAAGAAATGATGAAACGGTTGATTCGCACTGCTGCCTCGAATTTTCGTCGCCAGTGTCACCACGGCATGACTGATGGGCTTAAACTTCTTTCGTGCATCATCAATCGACAGATGGTGTAAGTGTGCGGCTTTGTTCTTGATTGTTGTGAACAATTGCCGTAGCTCCTCGGTCAACGATGCTTCATGCGTCAGATCATCTAACAATCGTGAGAGCGTCGTGACAGCTTGCTCCGTCGGAACCTTGTCTTCGGCAAGCGCCTTCTGAACGACGAAGTATGACTCGTAGAGTTGTTCCAGTTTTTCTCCAGCCGATCCATCTACTCGCATGATGTTGATCGACTCGAAATCCAATGGTTTGTTGCGGAGCCTGGTGACAAATCGAGTGGGGTCAATCAGGCTTGGCTTACCAGCCAACTGCATTTGCGAGTCGATCAGGAAGTTACCTGATGTGGCCACCATCTCGCCGGGTTTCAATCCTCCCAGAATGATCGCTTCGTTCTTGAGGATTGGTCCCAGAGTGACATTGCGAAGCTCGAAGCGTCCCGGATCGGTTTCGACATAAACCACGCTATGTTCCCCGGCCATCAGCAATGCCGAACGGGGAACTGTGACCGACTTTGGTTGAGCCACGGGCTGATCGACATAGCCGTAACGTGATGTCGGGACGAGTTTCATTCCACAGATAGGACAATCGCCCGGCTCGTCACGAATCACCTGTGGGTGCATCGGGCTAATCCACTTATCGGCTAACTCGGAGTCATAAATTGCTCCTTGAGGTCCGATGGGAATTTCAATACTCGCCTGAGCATAGTCACCCGGTCGCAACATCCCGTCCTCGTTGTTGAACTCGACTCGCACACCCACAGTGCGGTTGGACATGTCAACTCTGGGATCGACGAATGCCACACGCCCAGTAAGAGTCTGTCCCGGCAACGAGGTCAATTCCGCATTGACAACCTGTCCGAAACGAATCCGAGAGGCATCTTCCGGGTAGAGTTCAAGCATCAGCCAGACCGTCGATAGATTGGCGATGCGATAGATTGGCTCCCCTGCCGAAATGTACTTCCCCTCCTCAGCCAGTTTTTCAATCACGGTCCCACCGATAGGAGCGTAGATTGTCATGCGTGACTTTGGTTCATTTGACGATTCAAGTTCTGCAAGTTGCTCCTCCGTCATTCCTAGTTCGACGAGCCGCTGGCGTGAGTTAGCAACCAGTTTCGTTTGCGCCTGCCGCACCGATGCCAGTGCCGCATCATTTCCCTTGCTTAGCGTGCGTTTGGATTCGATATACTCCACTTGTGCCGAGTAGAGTTGCGGACTGTAGACAACGGCCAGATGGTCTCCCTTATCCACGTCAACGCCGGTGTAATCCGCAAACAGGCGTTCGACCCGACCATCGATGTAGGATGCAATTGTTGCTTGACGGCTTTCGTCAATCAGAATGGCACCAATGGTACGAATGGTCGTGAATACCGGTTGGTATGTAACTTTCGCCGTCTGGATGTTTGCCAAACGTCGTTGAGCCGGTTCGATCCTGACGGCGAGGTCGTCGAGGTCAGCACCGGACGACGTTGCCGGAACCAATGCCATGCCGCAAATCGGACAACGCCCCGGTACTGGCTGACGGATTTGAGGGTGCATGGGACAAGTAAACGTTTCCTGCGATCCTGCCTCGCTCGATGATGTCGTCGAAGGACTACCACCGCTTATCCAACCAGATCGCTGGGCGAATCCCAGAAGGACGATCAGCAAAACACCAGCAAGGAAGAATGTTCCCACATTGCTGAACCGGGAAATCCACCAACGGAGCGACTTGGGAGAAGCCTTGAGTGATGATGAAGCGGTGGATAGTTGCGAGTTTTGGGACATGGTGATGTTTCCGAGCAGTCGTCAAATTGAACATGGGCGGGCAACGGGATTCATCTACTCGCAAAACAAGCGACTGGTCGAAGAGACAAACCAGCATTGGACCGTGCCGAGAACGTTCCCCGACCAGCCGCCCATTTCGTCAAGAGTCAAGCCTCACACATTCGATTCACGAGTTGCCGAGATCGTCGTGCTGATGACCTTCCTGTTGATGCACGTCGTGATTCGAGTCGCCTTCTGACTTCGCAAGGGCGGCCGCCAGTTTTTCGGCTTTCCCTTCGTCTGACAGCGCCTGCCACTTTGCATCACATCCACCACAGCAAAAGCCAATCGCTTTGCTGTTCCATTCGACGGTGCCGCCTTCCTCCGAAACCGTTCCGCCCATAATCGGGCAGAACTGATTCACGACGGGCGTGGCGGTGGCAGGTTGAACCGAGGCATCAGCAGCGTCGTTTAAAGCGGATTGGTTGCACCCCGAAGAAGAGATGCCAAATACAAGGGCGACACTCAAGACGAGCGCACAGGAAACGTATTTCATGACTAACCTTCAAAAGGAACAGAATGCGTAAACGGATTCCAAGCCCGGACACTCGGACTGGACAACATGGCGACAGCAAGTCACCACAACGAGACGCATTCCGTGGCTAGGTCAGCCAGACGCAAAGCACAATCTGCTTGAAGTTGTGCCTAAGTTCTTCGCTCGACAGCACCACAGGAAGTGCCGGAGTCGAAGAAGAATAGACCTTCTCGGTCAACGCCATTGTAGCGTTCGCCATCAGGTCCAAAACAATCAGCGTTGATTCGGAAGATTCAGGAACCGTTGGGGCGACAGGAACGAAGTCACCGCAATGACAGCCAAGGTCCTGGTCGAGCCCACCTTCTGAACTTTGCTTTTCCGATTGCGAGTTGCAGTGAGAACACGTTTGAGGCAAAGACTCTGAGCAATGGCAGGTTGCATTGTCCGTGGAATTGCACGTAGCCATGCCTCGTACACAGGCACAGCCTACGCCGGGAAAGGCTGCCTGTAAAAGCAGCATGGCGACCGTCAGCAAAACGGAAGTGCTTTGGAGTTTCTGAAACACTGCTGGATATAACCTCAAACAACGATGGACACGGCTCGATGATACACTTGGCACCAAATGCGGTCCATCTGTCTTTGACCGCATGGACCCAAGTTTGGAGAAACTCCTTCAGTGTGCCTCATCCTCCGGTTCTTGCGTGTTCGAAAACAATACGTCTTGTCCAGCGGCTTGTTGGATGCGTGTGTTGGCAATGGCGAGATCGCCGATGGATTTCTGGTATCCGAGTTCCAGTGTCAGCAAATTTCGGTAGTCCCGAATCACCCGGTCGAACTCAACACTTCCATTCGAATATGCGTCCTGATCTGCGGACAGCGTTTGTCGAGCCTGTGGCAGGATTGTTGATCGATAGAGCCGAGCAGTTTCGGCGGCTCGGTTTGCTTCTGTGAGCAAGTCGAGAATAAGGGCGTCGTAACGGTCAGCCAGTTCCTGTACCGAACTGTGTGAAGCCTGATGCTTCCACCCGGCTTCATCACGCATGGCATCGTATTTTTGACGCCAGATCGGCAGGCTTACTTGAATTCCCAACGCCCATGGGTCTTCCCCAACATTGACCACTGAAATCGCTGGCCGGTTGTCGTCGGTAACGAAATAATCTGCTGACAGCGTGAATTCCGGGCGACGGCTGAGGCGAGCAACCTCAAGCCCCCATTGAGTCGCCTGTGTACGGAGTCGAGCCGCTTCAATTTCCGGCTGGGAAGACAATGCAATGTTATGAATGCTCATTGCATCCAATGCAGGCACACCGACGTTAAGTTCTGTTGCGGACTGAATCGGTGTATCGGCTGGGCGGCCAATCAATCGGTTTATCTCCGCTTCGACGCTTCGTCGTTGCTTTCGATAGGTGAGTAGCCGTTCTTCCAGTTGCGACAGTTCGAGTGTCCCGAGAAGTACATCTCCCTGAGTTGCCTTCCCAGTGGCAATGCGGGCATTTGCGACTTCAATCAACGACTCCAGCAATTGTTGATTTGCTACTGCTGTTTCGATCTGCTTGTCGATGACGTACAGCCGATACCAACCGACTCGGACTCCGGCGATGACCCGCAAACGTTCGGCGGCGAATTCAGTTCTCACCGCAAGGGCTTCAAAGTACGCCATTTGTTGTGCGGCATTCAGCTTACCGAGCCACGGGATAGTCTGGCTCAAGTTCATGTTTGCCCGTTGGGAACCAGCAGCCGTTTCAATCGGATTTCCAAAGACGTTCGCACCGAGCTTGGGATCGGGCAGTTTATCGACGTATCGGGAACGGGCTGCGGCAGCTTGGTATTCCTGATGAAGACGAATCAGTCGAGGATTCTGATCGAGCGCCGATTGTTCGAGAACGGCAAGCGACTCACTCGTCACTGGCAAAGGAATTCGTTCCGATTCTACGTCGGTCGAACTGACTTCCGATTTGCTATCGGTTCGGTCTTCGGTCTCCTCATAGCCGACCGTTTCAATTATCACCGAAGTACGCTGTTCGACTTTGCGAACAAGATCAATCTGAGTTGCGGCGAAATTGGGCGAGTTCAGATTACCCTTGTCGGCGACATGCGCTGAACGGCTGGATGCACAGCCCCCGACGATAGTGAGCAGGAGGCAAGCGTCGAATGCCATGGAAAATTTGGGCCGCATTGTGAAACCTCGACTTCGCAGACATGACACATCCTCGCAGGAACCACGCTGAAGAGTGACTTGCTACGCAGGGATCGGAATAAGCGGCACGGTCCATGCAATTCATCGACAGAATCGTGCTTAGTCTGGCAGCAATGAGGCGACTGTGACGGATATTTGCGTAGCGAGTGTTCTGTTTATGGCGGTTACAGGAGTTGAACCAGTAGTGACTCTGGGCTTTTTCGGCCCGAATTTTGAGTAAAGCTGCCGCCAATAAATCGGAAGGAACGCAAAGTTGAGTGGCTGCGAAAGATGGTTGGAGTTTGCTCGAAGTCGCACTCGACAGTCGGAAGAATCAGACAGTCGAGGTCATCGGAATCACCGCCAATGCCGTGGCCAAGGTGGAAGCGACATAGGGTCACAATTCGCCACATGGCGTTTCTGCACGAGCCATCGAGATCAGCATCACGTCAGGCAGGTCCGTTTGGCCCGCTTGACGAAGCATGTTGACGAGTTGCGCCGTCGTGTATTGAGCGTGCGTGCAGACATGAAGGAGGATGTCTGAGCGTGATGTTGCCGAGCGTTTGCCCGATAGAGAACTGACCTTGAACACGGCGTCTTTGAGGTCCGCATCCGTGAGGCCATCCAGATAGTCCTGCCATCGAGCGTCAAGTTCACTCCAGCGATCCCGAAGTTCATCAACTGATTGAGCAGCATCATCGCCTTCCTGATTTCCGGGAAGTGTTCCCGGAACATCGCCGGGAGTCAGAGGCGACTCGTCACCGATCAAAGTCGCCAACCAGACGTACTCGGCGGCAAACAAATGAGTCAGTGTCTTCCAGATCGAACCTTGACCAATGGCGAATGGTTGCCGAAGCTGGGAATCTGACAGCGCCCCCACAGTAGTAAGTAGTCGCTGATTAACCCATTGCCTGTGTTGATGAAGTCGCCGTATCAAGTCGGTGGCAGTCATGCCGAACCTTTCATTGCTGCTGGTTGTCTGCGTTTGCAAGGGATACTCTGCGCTGACACGCCGCTCAAACGAAGGGTTCACATTGGCACACGGCATGGGCAATACGCATGGCGAACGAACAAGAGGAAGACCTTGGGACTCAACGCTCTATGACGAGAGGCATTCGTTCGTCTGGAAACTCTGCGCTTCTGTCATTGATCTGCTTGTTCCACAACCGGGTGAACTGATTCTCGATGTAGGTTGTGGGACAGGTCAGTTGACGGCACAGATCTCCGAGTCTGGGGCCACGGTCGTCGGCATTGATAATTCACCGGCGATGATTGAAGAGGCTCGCCGCCTGTTTCCAGAAATCGATTTCCAACTGGTCGATGCCCACGCCTTCTCTTTTGAGCAGCAATTTGACGGCATATTCTCGAATGCTGCTCTTCATTGGATTAGCGATCCAGCAAAGGTCGCACGTTGTATCAGTGGGGCTCTGAAAGCCAATGGCCGAATGGCGGTGGAGTTCGGCGGTCAAGGCAACGTTCGATTTCTCGCACAGGCTACCGAGACTGCAAGTCAGGAATTCCTCGACGAGCGACTGCCACATCCTTGGTTCCGTGCCTGGCACCGTGAGGATCGCCAACGACTCACCACAGCAGATCGTTAAACGTCTGATGTCGCAAGGAATGAGTTCTTTCTATGTCGATGGCGGTGTGACGATCCAAAGATTCCTGAATGCTGACCTGATCGACGAACTGACAATCACCGCCATTCCGGTTCTTCTCGGCAGCGGCATTCCGCTATTCGGCCCGCTCGAATCCGACATCTCATTGGAACTTGACTCGTCCGAGTCGTTTCCTTGCGACTTCGTTCAGAACAAGTACCGAATTGGTCAAATCAGGCAGGCCGAGGATTCATCAGGGCCGTGGGCGTGATGGTTGCAGGAGCAGCCTGTTCCAAGAGAATCTGGGCGTACCTCATCCCAACCACGCCCCGAAAGAGCCTGCCATGACACTCAGACTTTCTGCCCTGATTTCGTTCCTGTTGATCCCTCAGTTCGTGTCTGCCGAAGAGCCTGTCCGGGAACGGATCGAATGGGCGGACATCTGGGTCACTGACGCCGACAAAGACGACCTGCCACGAGTGCTCCTGATCGGCGACTCGATAACACGGGGCTACTTCGCCGAAGTCGAGAAGCATCTGGCTGGCAAGGCGTACTGTGCCCGGCTGACGACCTCAAAATGTGTGTCCGATCCGTCGTTCGTCGATGAAGTCCAGCTTCTGCTCAAGCACTACCGGTTTGCCGTGATTCACTTCAACAACGGCTTGCACGGCTGGGGTTACACCGAGGATCAGTACGGTGATGGTCTGGCAAAAACTGTCGACGCCATCAGGAAGTCGTCAGGAGATGCAAAGTTGATCTGGGCGACAACAACGCCGGTTCGAGTCGGCAGCGACCTTCAGAAGTTCCATGAGCGAACCTCACGAGTAAAGGTCAGGAATCAACTTGCTGCTGAGATCATGAAGGAACGAGCCATTCCCGCGAATGACTTGTTCGAACTCGTGGAAGACCATCCTGACTGGCATTCAGGTGACGGTACTCACTTCAACGCCAAGGGCAAAGAGGCTCAGGGGAAACAGGTGGCAGAGTCGGTACAGAAACTATTGCCGCCTGAAGGGGTGTCCAAGCGATGATCCTTCGCCTCTCCCATAAGCTCGCCACGAAGATCAAGGCAGGCAGACTTTCTGAATCACCTCTTGCTGAGAATTCGTTTACGGATTGGTCGTGTCACGTTTTCACGGCGGATCGCACTCAACACATCATCGTGTGCAACACAGCCTTGATGTATTCGTGCGTCGTGCATGCCCGAGGAATCCGAAACGACGGCCAGTTTATTCAACTGGTACTCGGACTGATTCGGGAGTTCATGGAAAACGATGGCGAAGGCGACATCTATCACCGACATGTTGCTCCGTCGAGTGATACAGTTGAGTTTGCAAAGGCATTGAGTCGGTCAGTCACCGGTTCCATCAATGAACTTGTGATGGCGGCAAAAATTCACTTGATTGAAGGCGACATGGCCCCGCACGAAGTGGGTTTCAAGTTAAACAACTTCCTTCTGTCGTCTATCGCTGGTGATTGCGATGACCGATACGGCAGGCCGAAGGAAGCGTTCAGGCGGCTTGCTCAATCGGTTGATGAGCCTGAAAGCGGAATCGATCCAGCCGATCTTTAACTTTTGGTTGTTGTCTGTTGTCATCGGTCGGTTGCTGTCTAAAAACATAGAACGTTCGGAAATATCGTTCTACTCAGGAAGTTCCTTGATGTCTCGCTGGCTGGCAGTTTTTCTCACCATTGCTTTGTCATCCGCCGCTCATGCTGAAACGCCGCAGTCTGACTCTGATTTCGCACCTTTACCGCTGAAGGTGACAGCACCAAAGGATAATCCAACGACTCAGACCAAAGTCGAACTCGGAAAGAAGCTGTTCTTTGACCCAAGGCTTTCCGGTGATAACAGAATGAGTTGTGCAACCTGTCATATACCGGAAAAGGCATACGGTGACGGGCTCGCACTCTCGCCCGGAGCAGGCGGCAGGATTCTGGAACGACATACACAGTCCTGTCTGAACGTCGGATTCTTCAAGACGTTCTTCTGGGATGGGCGAGCGGCCAGTCTGGAAGAGCAGGCTCTTGGTCCGATTCAATCAGCGGTCGAGATGAATCAGGATTTGGATAAACTCGAAGTCGAACTGGCTGCGAATCCCGGATACGTGGCGGAGTTCGAGAAAGTCTTCGGTACAAAGCCAAACCGAAGTGGGATCGCCAAATCACTGGCGGCATTTCAAAGAACACTGGTAACGAAGCCATCTCCGTTTGATCGGTATCTTGCCGGTGAGGAAAACGCTCTGGCCGACGACGCCAAGGCGGGACTGGAACTTTTTCGGGGAGAAGCCGGGTGCATCGAATGCCACAACGGCCCGCTCCTCAGTGACGGCAAGTACTATCGGCTTGGTGTGTCGTTCAAAGATGAGGGGCGTGCCAAGGTCACCGGCAAAAAGGAAGACCGCTACCGTTTTCGAACTCCGAGTCTTCGCAATATCTCTGAGACCGGTCCTTACATGCACGACGGATCGCAGAAGACGCTCGAAGAGGTTGTGGAATTCTATTACCGGGGCATCCCTGCCTCTGGACCAGACGGGCTTGATCCAGACACCTCGGCGGTGGCAGGCCGCAGCTTCTCGGAAATCCCGTTGCTTGTGGAGTTCATGAAATCACTGACGGGAAAAGCTCCAAAGGTCACGCCACCAGAACTTCCATAATCGTCCGGGGCTACGTGAAGGTCAGGAGCCGAGTCACATGACATGGATGGAGTGGTATAACGGCCTTTGGAAGCCCGATTGGACGCCAGCACCAGCAACCATTGGCCTAATCTGGCAGATCCTTTATCCCGTCGTTGTGGTATCTTTTGGGTTCGTCTTCGTCCGAGCGTTTCGAGGGAAGCTGGACAGGAAAGTCGTCCTGCCTTTCGGTATCAATCTCGTGGCCAACCTGATCTTCACGCCGATTCAATTCGGACTGCGGAGTTTGCCGCTGGCCGCAGTCGATATTCTGATCGTCTGGGGAACCATCGTCTGGATGATGCTCGTGATCTGGAAGCACCACAAATGGGTCGCCGTGGCTCAGGTGCCGTACTTCGTCTGGGTTTCAACAGCGACCATCCTGCAACTCAGCATGACATGGATGAATTGGGGATTGTGATCTTTTGAATATGAAGTCGCCACCACCGTCATGCTTGCGGCTCGGCCTGTGCTGCATTTTTCACGAACAGCCGATCAAGTTTCGCAATACGACCGTCACGGCTATTCGCCAGATGGATCGAAGTGACGCTCTCGTGAAGTTGTCGGGTCTGTGCATGGCAAATGCCGGCGCATTGCAGTCAGCAATACAGTTCTGTGCTGATAGCGGGATTGGCTGCTTTCGAATCAACAGCCAGATACTTCCGGTCAAGACACATTCTGAGTGCGGCTACGACATGTCTGATCTTCCTGATGGCGACGAGATCGTGACCCGATTCAAAGCATGTGGTGACTTTGCGGCGGCGAACAATGTTCGAACGTGTTTCCATCCCGACCAATTCGTAGTGTTGAATTCGCCAAGGCCGGACGTGGTGCAACGATCCGTCGCCGAGCTTGAATACCAGTCAGAAGTCGCCGAATGGATCAACGCTGATGTTGTCAACATTCACGGCGGTGGAGCCTACGGCGATAAACCAGCGGCTCTTGAATCGTTCGCCCGGAATCTGAGTCAACTCTCAGATCGAGTTCGAAGCCGACTGACCGTTGAGAACGACGACGTGACCTATACGCCGTCCGATCTGTTGCCGCTTTGCCGAGGCGAAGGAATTCCACTCGTTTACGACGTTCATCATCACCGCTGCAATCAGGATGAACTTTCCGTTGAAGAGGCAACTAATCAAGCAATAGCGACGTGGAATCGAGAACCACTCTTTCATATCTCAAGCCCCATCGAAGGCTGGGATGGACCGAAGCCGAGACGACATCACGACTTCATCGACATCAAGGACTTTCCTGAGTGCTGGCGTGGCCAAACGGTGACGGTTGAGGTTGAGGCCAAAGCAAAAGAAGTCGCTGTCCTGAAGCTGAATGGTCAATTGGCAGAGTCATAGGCTGTTCAAAGTCAAAAGTATTTCACAGGTAACGGCTTACCATTTCCCTCGAACAAGGACTCAACATTCAAGCTCAACCATTCAGTCTGCTGGGCCAGTATGACCTGCAACTTGATGGGCGCGTTGTGACAACAAATTGTTGGGGCTTGCTCACAGGCTTCTTCGCATTGGGAAACGGGAATGGTGGGAGACCAGTGTAAACTACATAGCTTGCTTTGATTGAGTATTCGCCGGGCTCGGACCAGTAGGTGAGTCGCGTACGGACGGCTGTTGAGCGTGAAGAAGAATCAGGCCATCTCGTGGCGCTGGCACGGTTCGTTGCGACGGCGTGAGCATCTCAATGTAGAAGACGGTGACATCAGCCTGTTCCACGAGTTCATTCTCCGAATACTTTTCGATCCAGCACCGTTCCATCCAGACCTTTGATCTCGACCACCATCTTCGCCGGATTCTTTGTGAGCGTCAGCAGAATGTAGCTGTCTTTGCCTTTCAGAAACTTCGACTGAGAATCGGCATACTGGTTGCCTTTACCGCTCAGTGATGTGTTGTAGTAAGTGAAACCATCAACCTCGGCACGTTCGGCGTAATAGCCGAAGCCTGTGATCGCCATCGTGCCTTTGCGAAACATCTCATGCCATGCTCCACGCTCCTGAGCACGCATCGACCCATTCCGCTCGTTGTAGAGCGTCACGACGAACTTTCGTGACTGCTCTGCCATCAGTTTGTCGTACCAATGGAATTGCTCGGAGTCCTTCTTGAAGGAATGCGAAGCCTGCCACGTCGTGCCGAAGTCCGAAATATGATTCAGATCGAGTGCGGCAAATCGAACGTCGAACCCCGGCACATCGAAGTGCCATTTCCATTCATCGTCCGGCAACTCGAAGAATAGTCGAAAGGCCGTAGCATCAATGTCATACACCGGCTGTTCCGGTGGCTTGCTGCCCCGTGGCCGCATCTCCTTGTCGTGGTTTCCGAGCACCGGCATGAAAGGGACGGAACGAAACAGTTCCGGGTAGCAGTCGATCAGTCTGGCGTAGGGCGTAACGCAGTCCTTGGTCCCGGCACCGCACAGTTGATGCGTGTTCGATATGTTGTCTCCGGCAGTCAGCAGCAGGTGGGGATCATCTTTGATGATCGCTGTGAGGTCCGGCAGCCCTTGCCAGTCGGCAGCAACGGCGACTCTCAGCACATCAGCCGGATACGCCTTGAAAGTCGCATCCTTGGAATACTGGTCTCCCGTGCTGACGAAGTAGTGGTATTCGCCGCCTGATTCTTCGAGCGGAATCTCGACATGGTGCATCGTCGAGTCATTGGCGACTCGAACCTCGTGTCCGTACTCCGCCGTCCTGCCGAATCGAACGACGGAATCACCCGGTTCTGTCGTCATCCAGTTGACGACCAGTTTGCCGGGATCGTGTGAACGATGTCCCAGCCAGACCCGTTCCACCTGTGCAAAGGCAGGTGAACAGCAAAGCAACAAGCAGACAACGGCGAGTCGATAAGGCATGGCTTAATGTTATTCTTTCCTGACAAGCTCAACGAAGTTCCAAACGGCATCCTGCTGGAGCCCCAACTGGTCACGAATGCGACCTGCGGAAAACTCAAGACCTCAGTGGTGACAGAGCGATTCGCCGATCATGACGAGTTCCAAACGATCAATGCTGGATTGACGCTACCAAACAATAAGATCGGATCAATGATTAACCGCTTTGAAATTCTGACTGACAAGACCGCCCGTCCTCACGCAGATCGAATCATCTTCTGCGACGGCACTGGTGGAAAGATATTCGATCCCGACAACGATCTGGAATTGAGTCACTGGCGGCCCAATCGAACGCCTGCCGAGTATCGGGCCGGAACTTCGACCGAAATCTGCTTTCGCTTTCTCGACAACCCAATTCCCGGCGACTGGACGGTGGCGGTCAACAATCACGTTGATGTCGATGGGATTCTGTCGGTCTACGTGCTTGTTTACAGCGAGGAGGCTCAGCGTCAACGGAAGACGATCATTGAAGCCGCTGAGATCGGTGATTTCTGGGGCTGGGGAGAACTTCCCGCACAGCGATTGTTTCAAGGCATCACACGCCTGATGCGGAAAGACGACACTCCTCGGAATGTCTACGAAGAAGCCTTTCGCCGCATTCCCGATCTGATTGAAGGAACTGATCCTGAAACGGCTGATATTGAAGCCTCGCTGACTCCGTTGTCCCGGGGTGTTCAATCCGTCGAGTCTGGCCAAATCGTTCGCCGAGAGGTCAGCAAACGGTTCACTCAGTACATCATTCCGGCGTCACTTGTCGAAAGCGATCAGCAGGCGGCGTACATCCCCGGCTTCAACGAAGTGGTTTCAGAGAAAGCAATTCAGTGGCCGCAGGTCCGTGCTCGATGGGATGCAGAACGAGTCTGCCTTGTTTCAACCGAACGTCCTTCCGGTTGGTTCCACGACCTGCATTTCCCCGGCTATCTGTGGGCTGACACAGAAGGCCCGTGGACGCCACTTGGTATTGATTATCGCGATAGCATGAGCAGCTATGTGATTTCGGATGTGGCGTTGATCGCCGCCGTTCAGTCTTTGCAGGAGCGTGACTCGGCTGATGGCCAATGGGCACTTGGCGGGACGAGCCTGCCGTTCGGGAAGGAGCTTCAGGAACAGTTTCCGGTCGTGTGCCGATTCGTGAACGATGATGGTGAGGCTGAAGCCAGTGGATTATCGCCTGATGTGGTGGTGAATGCGTTCAAGGTCTGCTGGTAGCTGACGAATCGCATTCGTGGCGCTGAAGTTTTCGGAAGGCACAATGCCTTCCTGATTAGATCACCTATAGACGGCCCGCTGGGGCCTGTTCACGCTTGGCTCTCTTCAGGTTTGCCGCTCTCCAGAACTTCCTTGAGCATCCGATGATCGTTGCCAACTTCGATCAGCGTGTCTGGCGGCAGGTCGCTCTGGGCCACGAGTTCCTCGGAATCGCTAAAGGGAATCACGTCGTCTTGGCGTGAATGCAGGATGATGGTGTTGAGCTTGACGGTCGTGGCGGTGCCCCAGTTTCGCCAAGCCGGGCACAGCAGGACGAGCGGCGTGTCTTTCGAATCGATGTTGAGGGCGACTGCTCCACCTCTTGAGCTTCCGACAATCACGTCTGGCCGATGCTGGTCGTACTCGGCTTGAGCGGTGCGGACTGCGGGGGCCGCTTCCTTGGGAGCGCCTGTGGGCATTACATCGGCATTGGTCCGAACTCGGCACTGCGGCCTTCGTTCGAGGCGATGTTCTCGTGGCTCTCCGACAATCACGAGCATGACAAAGGTTGGAACATCGTCTGGGAGCCTGCCAAGGATGTGGAATTCATGTCATGGCACCGTCAGGTGGACCTGATCTTCACGTCGCCGCCGTACTTCAATCTGGAGTAGTATTCGGGCGAGGCAACACAGTCTTCGGAGTGATACCCGACTCTCTCAGTGTGGCTGGAAGGCCTCCTGTTTAAAGCTCTGCGGCGTTCGGCTCGCTGTCTGAAGCCCAGTGGTGGCCGTTTGGCTCTGAACATCGCCGACAATCCGACTTACGGCATTGAGAATCGTAGAACCAGTCATCGAGTTCGTTCGGACTGAACTCGGACTTCAACTAACGCAGTCGTTCCGCTGCTGTTGAGTTCGAAGCCGGGGAAGGATCGGAAACGGGTCGGCTGGGGCAGGAAAGCGGAGCCGATTCTGATCTTCGAATGGGTGCCAAGGTGGTTGCGCCAATCTCGGGTAGAAGTATGAGCGACTTAGTTAAATCTCCAGCAGGCACTATCCGTGCGAGTTGCGCCATTTCTACCCAAAATTCCACCCACCCTTGTGAGCTACCCAAAGATCAGCGCAACAAAAAAGTCCTATCCCGTTGCTGGGAAAGGACTTGAAAATGGGCGATGAGGGACTCGAACCGAATTCGAAAAACACCGAGAAAAGCACTGTTAAATCAACTCGTAGTCTGACGGCGGTTGCATCCGCGGTTGCAATTCATCCACTTCCGATGGATGCGGTCCTGCTGCTGAAGGATGCCGGGTACCAATTCTGGTGCGAGTGATCATCGCATCCCGACGAGACAGCGTTGGTCCCGAGGTGACGGTTCTTAGCAAATTTCTGCGCGCTGTGCAGCCACCACCATCGGAATGCAGTAGTCACCTCGTTTATCAGAGCTGAAACTGACCCAGGCCCCAACGAAATCTTGGATTCTTTGCTCCGGTTTGCACAGTTTGAAGCCGGCTGTTCGAAGTCGCGATCAGCCTGGAGTCTATGCAGTCTCCCCTACCCTCCTGGTTTGTGCGAAAACAGAGCCAAAACTCAAGTTTGGGGCAGGCCCCGTCTTCAGAAGCGACTGTCCAGACGCCACCTGCCCTAGCGCTCTCCCTTACCAGCGATCGATGTGTGTGTGTCCGAGCCCGAGGTAAGCCCGTCTAAGCGGGTGCCTACAGACGGGTCGGCGGCAGCCTCCGCTGAACGGACAACACCGGGGTAAAGCTTGGCATGCCACAGCCATCGATAGTGTGCCATGCGGGCTTGAGGCACAGCAGTCGCCGGGCTCGAAACACGATAGTGCCGCAACGGGCGAGAATGCCGAGAAAGGCATAGACCTGGCGGCGGCGGAGACACAGTCCAGGCGCCGAAACTGCCGTGGTCAGAGCGGCCTGATAGCTAAAAGAAAACCGGAGTAAGGCCGTAGACGCAACGGCACGAACACAGCACCCGCCGACGCCGCGCAGAAGCAACGCCAACGAGTGCTGAGACGCAGGCCTGCGGCGAGCTACCGACGGGGTCTACGCCCCGGTCCCAGCCGGATTTCTCCGGCTGCTACGGAGCTGGCCGTCAGTAGTACCAGGAGCACGATGAAGACTGTGCCGGACTGAGCCATCGCCGCTACGAGGCCGGCGATACAGATGGCTCCATTAAGGTAGGCTGAGTTCAGGCGGTGACGTGCGGTCATTCTTCTCCTTCGGTTGAGGTTCAGCCGATCCACGCTTCGCACTCGGCCTGGTAGGGGCAGGACGGGCACTGCATTGGTGACGGCGCGGGGTAAAACAACTCTGACTGGATGCCGTCCCAGACTCGCTGCACGACCTGCTTCGTGCGTTCGATCCTGTGCGAGTCCGACGGGACGACATAACGGACAACATCGGGCGACTTCGTCTTGGTCAGGACGGCAAACTCCAGTCGAAGCGGCTTGCCATTTGCCAGCGGCCGGACAAGTTCCTGATAGAGCAGAAGCTGACTGGCCGACGTTTTGACCTGATCGCTGCTCCATCGCGACCGGGCGGTCTTCACGTCGGTCAGGACGACGGCGTCCTCCGTTTCGACCAGCAGGTCGATCCTGGCCAGAAGGTCGGGGACGCCGGGCAGGAGCGATCCCGTCAGCTCTTCTTCGATTCCGATGATGCGGCCGTCCGGCTGGGCTACATCACTGGAGACGAACGCTTCAAGCATCCTACGGGCAAGATCGTCGAGCTGCTCGCGTCCGCTGTTGCGAGCATACTGCACCTCTCGGCCGTCAAAGTCCGACCATGCCGACTGATAACAGTCGAACAGGTCGCCCGAAGACGGAGCAGCCTCGCCTTGGAGCATCGACCGGTAGTGTGTCTCGGCCGCCAGATGGATCGCTCCACCAAACACCAGAGCAGCCGACACGGTCTCTTCCGGAATGCCGGCCACGTACCGGAAGTAATACTTCAACGGGCAGGACTGGTACGTCGACACCGCCGAGTGCGACAGGTACCGACGGCCGGTCAGCCGCTCGGCTGCATCGTTCGCGGATTCCCGGTTGATCGTGATCATCGGCGACCTCCCGTCGTTGCCGGCTCCGCCTTGAGTTCGTCGATACACTCGCTGGCCTGCCGGATTGAGAGGTCCTCGGGGGACGACACGCCGAAGCGAGCTTCCAACTCTTCCGTGAGCCGCACTCCCTGCCGGTTGGCGATCGCATGGATGGCCCGGACCTGGCTCGATGTTGCCTTGCGTGATCCGGAACCGTCCCGGCCGTTGCCGTTACCATTGCGGGAGCCACCGTTGCGATGTCCATTCGCGTGACCATTCCCGCCCTGATGTCCGTTTCCGCCCGGTGGCGAGACGTCAGCGTCGCGGGCAAGTTCATCCTGCACCGCCTGGCGACACGCGACGTACGCGTTTTTCACGTGTCGATGAAAGGTTTCCAGGTCGTGCTGGATCAGTGAGGCGTCGAGTTCCAGTTCCACGTGGCAGGACGCGCCGAGACTGCCATAGTCCGGCTGGCCGATCTTCTGCGATGTTCCGACTTGAAGTTTCAGAGGCATGAAGGAGTCCCTCGGTAAGTAGGTGAAGAGAAAGTCGGCGCGGAGGTCACAGGACCAAGGCGCCTTGACGAAGCAGTTGCGAATCAGGCGACCGCGGCAGTCGGGCCACTGGACAGGTAGCTTTCCCAGGCATCTCGAAGTTCACGCCGGAGCTGACTGATCCGGGCTGCACTCACAGAAGCGAGGCGAGCCACCTGGCTGGTGGACTCGCCAGACGCCAGCAGTTCGGCAACGTGGCGTTTTGATGGAGCCAGCGAGTTGAGCCAGCTGGCGAAGTCGATACGAAACGACGCCACCTCAGCCGGCGTACTGCGGTGGTCTTCGATGGCTGCATCACGCCATGAACCATCGGCGTCTTGCCCGTCTAGTCGGTCCACAGTGACGTTCTTGCGACGCTGACAGTGCGGGGACAGCACATCTCGGACGTTGAGACTGCTCCCGACACGCCGGCCGTCGTGGAACTGAGCGACTCCATACCGGGCGAGCACGTTGGGATAGGCAATTCCGGCTTTGCCCAGCTCGACCAGCCGCGCGTAGGCGACAAATGCGTTAGCGACCACTTCCGCGATGGCGTCGTCGCGAGCTTCGGCGGTATACCGGCGAAAGGAGAATGACGCGTGACGCTCGATGTCCGGCAGCATCCGGACGAAGGACTGAAACCTGTGTGACGAAACGACTCTGGAATCCTGAGGATCAGCGACTGCAACCATAGGGACAAACTCCTTGCGGACCGTCCCCGCAGGGCGGTCCTCGCATAACGAGAAAGACCGCCCCGCACGCGCGAGGCATCAACAGAAAAGGCCCCGGCAACCGTCTCAAGGGACAGTCGCCGGGGCTGTTTGCGTTTCGGGCCAGGTTGTGACAGATAACCAGGCTCAGCTCTTAACTATGCCCCGTTTTTTGCCGGAATTAAGAACGGCACGGTACCAAATTTGTGTTCACGAGTGTCCGGTTCATTTCCAGCCTGTGCAGACCTTGGTAGAGTGCGAAATCGTGAACAGCGTTCACTCAGCGGAGTAATTCTGATGACCAAACTGAGCGACTACGTTTTGACGGCAGAAGCTGCAGATATTCTCGGTGTTTCGCAGAACACACTGCGAAAATGGGCGGAAGCAGGAAAGATCAAGGTCCGTCGTAATCCAGTGAATGGCTACCGTCTGTTCAGCAGGGCCGATCTCGACGCGTTTCTGGAGTTAATTGAAGCGTCAGAGCCAGCCTCGGTGGCAGCAGACCGGTAGGAATTGACAGGGATGAGTGACAACGAGCGTGAACTGAATCAGCTGTCGAACCACTTGTGGGAGTCTGCGAACATTCTGCGCGGGCCGGTCGATGCGGCTGACTTCAAGACGTACATCTTTCCGCTGCTGTTCTTCAAACGTATCTCGGACGTGTACGACGAAGAACTAGCCGAGGCACTCGAAGAGTCTGATGGCGACCAGCAGTACGCTTTGTTTCCAGAGAATCACCGGTTCCAGATTCCTGACGGCTGTCACTGGGACGACGTCCGAAGCAAGACGTCCAACGTCGGGAAGGCCCTGCAGCGGGCAATGCGGGAGATTGAGAAGGCGAATCCCGACACGCTGTACGGCATCTTTGGAGACGCCCAGTGGACCAACAAAGACCGGCTGTCCGACGCGCTGCTATGCGACCTGATCGAACACTTTTCGAAGCTGCCGCTGGGGAACAGCGTCGCTCGTGCCGATGTTCTGGGCCAGTCGTACGAATACCTGATCAAGAAGTTCGCCGACGCGACCAACAAGAAGGCTGGCGAGTTCTACACCCCGCGGAGCGTCGTCAACCTGATGGTCCGCATCCTCGACCCACGGGAAGGCGAAACGATCTACGACCCGGCATGCGGGACCGGCGGCATGCTGATTGAAGCGATCCACCACGTGCGTGAGGCTGGTGGCAATATTCGCACGCTGTGGGGCAAGTTATACGGCCAGGAGAAGAACCTGACGACATCAGCCATCGCCCGCATGAACCTGTTTCTGCACGGCGTGGAGGACTTTCAGGTCCACCGCAGCGACACGCTCCGTCAGCCGGCTTTTCATGCGGGTGACAGTCTCGCGACCTTTGACTGCGTGATCGCCAATCCGCCGTTCTCTTTGGAAAAATGGGGCGACGACGTCTGGACCAGCGACCCTTACGGACGCAACTTCGCCGGGATGCCGCCGGCCAAGAGCGGCGACTACGCATGGGTCCAGCACATGATCATGTCGATTACAGCCAAGTCCGGCCGGATGGCGGTCGTGCTTCCGCACGGAGCCCTGTTCCGCATGGGGGCCGAAGGGAAGATTCGGCAGAAGCTGCTCAGCATGGACGTTCTGGATGCTGTGATTGGCCTGGGGGCGAATCTCTTTTACGGCACCGGTCTGGCGGCCTGCGTCATGATCTTCCGGCAGAAGAAACCGAAGGCGTACCGCAACAAGGTCTTGATCATCGACGCCTCGCGGGAGTTCAAGAAGGGCCGAGCCCAGAACGAGCTGCTGCCGGAACACGTCGACCATCTCTATGAGTGGTATTCCGCCCACAAAGACGTCGAAGGCGTGGCGCGACTCGTGCCGCTGGACGAGATCAAAGAGAACGACTGGAACCTGAACATCCCACGCTACGTGGAGCCGGTGATCGAAGAAGAGACGGTCACCGTCGCCGAGGCCATCGCCAACTTGAAGACGAGCCTTGAGGCCGCGTACGCCGCGGAAGACAGATTGAAAGAACTACTGACCGAAGTCGGACTGACCAGCAACTGAGAGCAACATCATGGGATCACTCTATCTGAACAAGCTGTCCGAAGATGATCGGCAGGACCTCGTCGACAGTTTGTTGACGGCCCAATCCGGCAATTGCTTCATTTGTAGCAAGCAGATTGATCTGGCCGTTCATTCCAGTTCCATCGACATCGATCATGTCGAACCGACGAAGCTGGGAGGAAAAGACGGTCCGGAAAACTTCGCTGTGACGCACGAGTCCTGCAATCGGTCAAAGCAGGCAAGCGACTTGCGTGTAGCTCGCATCCTTGCGGACTTCGACACCATCGCTGCGGCGATCGAAGCAGAGAACCGTTCACCTAACCTCGGAGACATTCTTGCCAGACATGGGGGTGCGAAGCACGACCTGCCCATCACTATCGCCGGGAACTCATTGAAGACGTCACTGGCGGGTATTGGACAGAACGACGTCCTGACCTTTCCCGTCTTCGACGATCAGTCTTCCGGCTTTCGATCGGCCTTCCTGAATCTTCCGATCGAATACCTGCATCACGACGATCACATTAATCCGCGAGCGATCGGTAAGAACCTGAAGAAGTTGGTGGAAGAATTCCACAAGAAACTGCCGCAGCTTCACGTTGCGCTGGCATGGGTCGACACCACGAAGGGTAAAGAGGCCAAAATTCAGGTGTTTGACGGGCAGCACAAAGCCGCAGCGCAGATTCTGCTTGGTGCCCGCACTCTGCCGGTCCGCGTCTTTATCGATCCTGACACCGACCTTCTGCTCACAGCAAATACGCATGCTGGCACAACGCTGCGACAGGTCGCCTTCGACAAGTCCGTCCAACGCAGTCTGGGGAGTTCGCTGCTGAATGACCGGATGCAGCGATATCGCCGGGACACCCAACGGGCAGACGACGACGAAGGCTTCTCCGAACGTGACCTTGTGAATCACTTCAAAGGCGAAAGTCGCGAGATGAAGCGATACGTCATCGACTGGGTCCGCAACAGTGTGACGAACCACGCCGACAACAAGCTGCGCGACTACATCGACTACGGCGGCCGTGGCACGGAAATGCCGCTGAGTTACAGCACAGTTGAGAAGACCTTCTATTCATTCTTTGTGCATGGCGATCTGCTGACGACACCGTTCAATCATAAACAGGAAGAAGGGGCAAACCCGCGACAGCTCGAAGTCGAGCAGATCGTACGGCTGATGAATATCATCGCTGAGCAGGTCTTTATTGGGAGATTTGAACACGCGATCGGCACGCGTCGTATCGAAAACAACCTGCAGAGAGGGAAGTCCGTCCCCGAGCCGCACCTGCGAGCGTTCCGAATGTCGAAAGAAGAAATTCTGCATAACTGGCTTCGATACATGCGACAGATTGTGCAGAGTTACTTCATCACGAACGGAAAGCCGATCGACGAAAAAAAGTTATTCCAATACACGATTCCCGATGCCTGCTGGGAGAATATCGAGAATTTCGTCGGTGCACTGAAACGCCTGCCACTATGGGTCAACAAAGACCTGTCAAAATCAGTGTTCGGCGGTAAGCAGAACAATGACTTCTGGCAGGCAATCTTCGAGAGCGGACGGACCCCGACCGGCGTCGAGATCATGACGAAGGGCATCAACGTCATGGAAATGATCAAACCCCGCGGGGCTTTGACGGCAGTCTGAACGACTGGCACATTCGAGTAACTTCAATCTTGAGGACCGCCCTAATGGCAGAGCCGAAGAAAATTGATTTCCAGGTGTGGTTTGACGTTCTTCGTGGAAATTCGAAGAACCCGCTTGGTGACGAAGAAATCACCGAGATGGCCAAACGTGGCGAAATTATCGTCGTGCAAGACGGCAAAGACCATAAGCCGGTGCTTTTCAGCGATTATGGAGATGGTGCCGAATCCTGGAAGCTAGAAGAGATTAAGTGACCACCCGAATTACCCAATCCCAGCTCGAAAGTTACCTGTGGGGGGCTGCTGTCCTGCTGCGCGGGTATATCGACGCTGGGGACTACAAGCAGTTCATCTTTCCGCTGCTGTTCTACAAGCGGCTGTGTGATGTCTATGACGAAGAGGTCGCGTTGGCGCTGGAGGAATCCGGCGGGGACGAAGACTACGCGCTGTTTGCTGAGAACCATCGGTTTCAGGTTCCGGAGGAGGCTCACTGGAGTCGGATTCGACAGGTCAGCAAGAACGTGGGCAAGTCGATTCAGGATGCCATGCGGGGCATCGAGACGGCTAATCCGGACAAGCTGTATGGCATCTTTGGTGACGCGCAGTGGACCAACAAGGACCGGTTGCCGGATCACACGCTTAAGGAACTGATCGAGCACTTCAGCTCTCTCACGTTGTCAGTCGCGAACTGTCCGGAAGATGAACTTGGTGTTGGGTACGAGTACCTGATCAAGAAGTTTGCGGATGACTCAGGACACACGGCGGCCGAGTTCTACACCAACCGCACCGTGGTCCATCTGATGACCGAGATGCTGCAACCGAAGCCGGGCGAGTCGATCTACGATCCCACGTGCGGCAGTGGCGGGATGCTGCTGTCGGCGGTGACGCATCTGCAAAGTCAGAAGAAGGAGTGGCGGACGGTCAAGCTGTTCGGGCAAGAACGAAACCTGATGACGTCGTCCATCGCCCGGATGAACTGCTTCCTGCACGGCATCGAAGACTTCCAGATCATTCGCGGTGACACACTGGCTGCTCCGAAGTTTGTCACGGGAGACAAGCTGCAGCAGTTTGATGTGTGCGTGGCCAATCCTCCGTATTCGATCAAGCAGTGGGACCGGGAAGCGTTCAAGGCTGATCCGTGGGGGCGCAACCTCTACGGCACGCCGCCGCAGGGCCGGGCCGACTATGCCTTCTGGCAGCACATCATCCAGAGCCTGAACTCGAAGTCCGGCCGCTGTGCGATCCTGTTCCCGCATGGCGTGCTGTTCCGCAACGAAGAAGCCGAGATGCGGCGGAAGCTGGTCGAGCATGACGTGGTCGACTGCGTGCTCGGGCTGGGACCGAACCTGTTTTACAACTCGCCGATGGAAGCCTGCGTCGTGATTTGCCGGATGAAGAAGCCGCGCGGGCGCAAGGGCAAAATTCAGTTCATTAACGCGGTGGGCGAAGTCACTCGCGAGCGGGCTCAGAGTTTCCTGACTGACGACCATCTTCAGCGGATCGTGTTGGCGTACAAGAACAATGACGATCAGGACGGCTTTTCGCGGCTGGTGTCGCTGGAGGAAATCCGCGAGCAGGACCACAACCTGAGCATCCCGCTGTACGTCCGGGCTGAGTCGGCTGGCGGAAACGGCAACGGCGAGGACGGTCCGTCGCTGAGCGAGGCGATCACGAGCTGGCAGGAGAGTTCGCAGGAGCTGCGGCAATCGATGGACGCCCTGTTCGCCACGCTGAAGGAGGCCGACATTGGGTAAGAAGAAAGCCGTCAATAAGCGGGCGACCGCGAAGAAGGCCGCACCGAAGAAGCCGACAAAGAAGAAAGCCGCCAAGGCGAGCCGGCCGGGTGGGAAATCCGCCCCGAAACGGGCTCTGAAGAAGGACGACGCTGAATTGTCGTATCACTGTCACGACAATTCAGAAGCGGTACTGGCTGACGTTCGGGAGCTGATCGTCGAGGCTCGACAGCAGACCGCTTTGGCGGTCAATGCGGCACTGACGATGACGTACTGGAAAGTCGGCGATCGGATTCACCGGGAAATCCTGAACGAGCAGCGTGCCGATTACGGCGAGCAGATTGTCTCGACACTGTCGGCACAATTGGTTCCGGAGTTCGGCCGGGGATTCTCGAAGCAGAATCTGGCGCGGATGATCCGTATCGCCGAGCAGTTTCCCGACTTCCAGATTGTCTCGACACTGTCGAGACAATTGAGCTGGAGCCACTTTGTCGAGCTGATCCCCTTCAAAGACGAACTCCAGCGGGACTTCTACGCGGAGATGTGCCGTGTCGAGCGGTGGAGCGTTCGCACGTTGCGGAGCAAGATTGACGGCATGCTGTTCGAGCGGACGGCGTTGTCGAAGAAGCCGGAAAAGCTGGCGAAGCAGGACGTCGCAGCGCTGCGGGACGAGGACCGGCTGACGCCCGAGCTGGTCTTTCGTGATCCCTACTTCCTCGATTTCCTCGGCCTGAAGGACACGTACAGCGAGCGTGATCTGGAAACGGCCATCCTGCGTGAGCTGGAAGCCTTCATTCTGGAACTCGGCGAGGGCTTTGCGTTCGTGGGCCGGCAGTACCGGATGGTGATCGACGGCGAAGACCACGCGCTCGATCTGCTGTTCTACCATCGTCGGCTGGGCCGGCTGATTGCGATCGAACTGAAACTCGGCCGGTTCAAGGCGGCGTACAAGGGGCAGATGGAGCTGTATCTGCGGTGGCTGGAGCGTCACGAACAGCAGCCCGGCGAGCAGTCGCCGCTGGGGCTGATTCTGTGTGCCGACAAAGCGGACGAGCAGATTGAGCTGCTGCGTCTGGACGAGGGCGGCATCCACGTCTCGGCCTACCTGACCGATCTGCCGCCGCGCGAACTGCTCAAACAGAAACTGCACGAAGCCGTGCGCACCGCCCGCTCCCGGCTGGAAGCGACGACCGAGGAGCCCGCGTCCTGATGCCCCGCAAAAAAGCCACACCCGCGAACGATTCCAAAGCCGGCAACGGCCAGCTTCCGAAAGGCTGGCGGATGGTGAAGTTCGGCGACGTCGTGCGCGACGTCAAAGAGAGCGAACGCAATCCGATCGAGGCCGGTTTGGAACGCTACGTCGGACTGGAACACATTGAGCCGGAGAATCTGCATCTCAAGCAGTGGGGCGACCTGACAACCGACGAGGTGTCGTTCACGAAGCGGTTCCGGAAAGGACAGGTGCTGTTCGGCAAACGGCGGGCATATCAGCGCAAGGTCGCTGTCGCAGAGTTCGACGGGATTTGTTCGAGCGACATTCTCACGTTCGAGCCGAAAGACGATTCGCTGATCTCGGAACTGCTGCCGTTTATCGTACAGTCCGATGCGTTCTTCGATCATGCGCTTGATACGTCATCGGGATCGCTTTCACCGAGAACACGTTGGAGTCAATTACAGTCATTCGAGTTTGTGTTGGGGCCAGATGATCACCAGCGTTCCGCGGCAAAAATGTTGCTTGCTGCGGATCACGCTATTACTGAAGCGACACACGTACTCGCCGCACTTGAGATGCTCCGGTCATCGTTGATCAATCAGCTTGTTCAACCACGTGAGCCAGCAGATTTAGATTGGGCCGAGTCCACAATTGAAGAGTTGGTTTCGGATGGCCGAATCGCGCCACCGCAAGACGGGAACCACGGTGAGTCTCATCCTAAAGCGGCAGATTTCACTGACCACGGAATCCCATTCATCATGGCTAACAATGTCCGTGAGCAAACGATTGACTTGGAGACATGTCGCTTCATTTCCAAAGAACTTGCTGACACTTTGCGGATTGGCTTTGCCAAACCAGATGACATTCTCTTAACCCACAAGGGTACTGTTGGCGAGGTCGCCATCGTTCCGGATATCTCGACCGAATACATCATGCTCACGCCTCAGGTGACGTATTACCGCGTGCTCGATTCCACACGGTTGGATCGGCAATTCCTTTACTACTCGATGCAGGCGGAAACTTTTCAACTCCCGCTGCAGCGTTGGTCAGCGCAGTCAACTCGGGCGTACGTCGGCATTACCGCGCAGCGGAAACTCCCACTCCGAATTCCACCAATTTCAGTGCAAAAGCGAGTCGCTTCCCGCGTGGCCGCGGTTGATTCCCGTCGGACAACGGCGGCGAGGAATCGGGATTCACTGATTGAACTGAGCAAGCAGCTTCGGGAGCACTTCGTGAAGGGACTGCAGCCATGACGTTCAATGAAGCCAACACGGTCGAGCAGATGATTCTCGACGGCGTCGAAAGCGCCGGGTGGAATTACGTCGCCGGGCCGCACACGCACCACGCGATCGCGATTGCCGAGTCACTATCAACGGAAGGTAGATAACACAGATGACACTCAATGCCGAAATCGACAAGGCACGTAAGACAATCGCGACCGATGGCTACGAAATGTCCGTAGGGGAAGTAATCAACCTCTATAAAGACGAAGAGATTCGTATTAACCCAGCCTTTCAACGACTTTTTCGCTGGGATTTGACCCGAAAGTCCAGGTTTATTGAGTCGCTTCTGCTGGGCATCCCAATCCCGCCGATCTTCGTCTATCAAGACGACGACGGTGTGTGGGAGCTGATTGATGGCCTCCAACGACTTTCAACGATTTTGGAATTCGTCGGCCAGCTTCGCGATGTCGATGATGAATCAAAAACGTGGCATCCATCGATGCTGACGGGGACAAAACTCGTTCCCAGCCTGCAAGACAAAGTCTGGAGCCTCAAGGAGAAAGAGAGTTCGATCGGTCGCAACAACCAGATTGCGATCAAACGTGCGAGGATAAGAGTCGAAATTCTAAAACAGGAAAGTGACCCGAACGCCAAGTTCGAGCTATTCCAACGGCTAAACACAGGCGGTGCCTCACTATCGCCGCAGGAGGTGCGAAACTGTGTCGCGGTGATGATCAACAAAGACTTCAACGACTGGCTAACCAAGCGAGCGAAGTTTGGTCCTTTCTTGAAAACTGTGTGCCAGACTGATACTGCATTAGAGAAGCAGGCAGCCGTTGAGTTGGTGCTTCGATTCTTAGCATTCAGGCTGGTGCCGTATGACAACAAGATGGACGTCCATGAGTACCTCGACGACGCACTGATCCGACTCGCAGAGTTGGATGGCGTTGATTGGGATGACGAGACGGATCGCTTCGAAAGAGCCTTTAGTTTGCTGGATGCCGCGCTCGGCACCAACGCTTTCAAGCGATGGAATGGTACCGAGTTTTCGGGCAAGTTCCTGATGTCCGTGTACGAATCGCTGGGGTGTGGCCTCTCCCACCATCTCGAAGAAATTGAAGCGATGAACAACTCGGAAGAATTCATACTCGAGAAGGCCAAAGCACTCTGGTCAGAGAGCACTTTCAATAAGTACTCCGGCGCAGGCATTCGCGGAACGACTCGCTTAGACAAGCTGTTGCCCTTCTCGATGGAGTTCTTGAACCCAAAATGAAGATTCGGACACTCAATCATCTGCAAGACCGCCTCGACGACGAGTTCGCTTGGCGTCTGAAAGAATTGGACAATCTGAAGAAGCTGGTCCGCACCCATGCCACCGTAGCACAGAAGACTGCAATACGGTCAGGAATCTGCTTGGCCTATGCGCATTGGGAAGGGTTTGTGAAACGGGCCGCCGAGGATTACATCGAGTTTGTTTCGAACCAGCGTTTGCGATTCGATCAGTTGGCAGATTGTTTCATTGTCATCGGCGCGAAGCGTCACGTTGCAAGCTTGAATTCCGATAGTTCGGCTGCAGCTGCGGTGGGAGCCGTCCAATTCTTTCGCAACGATCTTGCTGATCGAGCCTACCTTAGACTCCCCGGACACGTGAAGACGAAGGCAAATTTGAATTCCGAAGTGTTCGAAAACATAGCCGTCACGATTGGCATCGGAACCTCGGACTTCGTGTCTCGGTACAACCAAATCGACGAAGCACTACTCGCTCGCCGCAATCGCATCGCTCATGGCGAGTATTTGGACTTGGACGCAGACCCATGCCGCAACTTGATTGACGATGTGATTAATTTATTGCGGCAATTTAAGAATGAAATAGAACGTGTGTCGTCCGCAGAGGCGTATAGATCAACGGGTACGAGCCCATGACATTCAATGAAGCCAACACGGTCGAGCAGATGATTCTCGACGGCGTCGAAAGCGCCGGGTGGAATTACGTCGCCGGGCCGCTGCTCGATCGGCAGCTCTCCGACGTCTTCGTCGAATCGTCGCTGCGCAAAGCACTCATCGAGCTCAACCCGGAGATCGCCGAACAGCCGGACCGCGCCGATGAGGTCATCTACAAACTGCGGGCCATCCTGCTGGCCGTCCAGAACGACGGACTGGTCCGCTCCAACGAAGCACTGGCCGAGTGGATTCGCGGCGACAAAACCATGCCCTTCGGCCCGAACGGCGAACACACCACCGTTCGACTCATCGACTTCGACGACCCGACCGCCAACGAGCTGATCGTCTGCAATCAGTGGACGTACAAGGTCGGCCAGCTCGAAAAGCGGTTCGACGTCGTCCTGCTGGTCAACGGGCTGCCGATCGTGATCGGCGAAGCCAAAACACCCGTCCGCCCGGCGGTCACGTGGGTCGACGGAGCCAGCCAGATTCACGACGACTACGAACAGAGCATCCCGGCCATGTTCGTGCCGAATGCCTTCAGCTTCGCCACCGAAGGCAAAGCGTTCCGCTACGGCTCGGTCCGCATGCCGATCGACATCTGGGGACCGTGGCGCGACGCCGACAACAAACAGGAAGGCTCGCTGGCCGACGTGCAGAAGACCGTCGCGAGCCTGTTCCGTCCGGAAGTCGTGCTCGACATCCTGCAGAACTTCACGATCTTCGCGACCGACAAGAAGCATCGCCGCATCAAGATCATCTGCCGCTACCAGCAGTACGAAGGCACCAACCTGATCGTCCAGCGCGTGGTGCAGGGGCAGATCAGGAAAGGACTGATCTGGCATTTTCAGGGCTCAGGTAAGTCGCTGCTGATGGTCTTCACGGCTCAGAAGCTGCGCATGCACCCGGAGCTGGGCAATCCCACCGTGCTGATCGTCGTCGACCGCATCGACCTCGACACACAGATCACCGCCACGTTCAACGCGGCCGACGTGCCGAACATGGTCAAAGCCGACAGCCGGGACGAACTGCAGACGCTGCTGTCTCAGGACGCCCGCAAGGTGATCATCACGACCATCCACAAGTTCGGCGAAGCGGACGGAGTGCTGAACGACCGGAAGAACGTCATTGTGATGGTCGACGAGGCTCACCGCACGCAGGAAGGCGACCTCGGCCGCAAGATGCGCGAGGCACTGCCGAGTGCATTCCTGTTCGGCCTGACCGGCACACCGATCAACCGCGCCGACAAGAATACGTTCTGGGCGTTTGGTGCCGACGAAGACGAAAAAGGCTACCTCAGCCGCTACACGTTTCAGGAATCGATCCGCGACAAGGCCACGCTGCCGCTGCACTTCGAGTCGCCCGAAATCAGACTGAAGATCGACAAGGCTGCCATCGACGAAGCCTACAAGCAGGTCACTGGCAACCTGAGCGAACAGGACCGCGACGACCTCGCCAAACGAGCCGCCAAGATGGCCGTGCTGGTGAAGTCTCCCGATCGCGTGCGTGGCGTGGTCGAACACATCGTTGATCACTACCAGACCAAGGTCGAGCCGAACGGATTCAAGGCTCAGGTGGTGACCTTCGATCGAGAGTGCTGCGTGCGTTACAAGGTCGCGCTGGACGATATCACCGGCGACCCCGACTGCAGCGCCATCGTCATGCACACCACACAGACCGATCCCGACGAATGGAAGGCACATTCAGTCGGTCGTGACGAGGAAGAAAAGCTGCTCGACCGCTTCCGCGATCCCACAGACCCGCTGAAGTATCTGATCGTCACGTCCAAACTGCTGACCGGCTTCGACGCTCCGATCCTGCAGGTCATGTATCTCGACAAGCCCATGCGGGATCACAACCTGCTGCAGGCGATCTGCCGCACAAACCGCCCGTACCCGCAGAAGTCTCACGGTTTGATCGTCGACTACATCGGCATCTTCGACGACGTCGCGCAGGCACTCGACTTTGACGAAAAGGCCGTCCAGCAGGTCATCACCAATCTGGACGAGACCAAGAAGGAACTGCCCAAGCAGGTTGCCAAATGCCTGACGTTCTTCCCGAACGTCGATCGGACGGTCGGCGGCTACGAAGGCCTGATCGCCGCTCAGGACTGTCTGCCCAACAACGAGACGCGGGACAAGTTCGCCGCTGAATACTCAGTGCTGGGTCGCATCTGGGAAGCCCTGTCACCAGACCCGTGCCTGTCGTTGTACGAGACCGACTATCGCTGGCTGACTCAGGTCTACGAATCCGTCAAACCGCCCAGCGGCAACGGCAAGCTGCTGTGGCACGTGCTCGGAGCAAAGACCATCGAACTGATCCATCAGAACACACACCTCGACACCGTCGAAGACGACATCGAGACGCTGGTGATGGACGCTGAAGTGCTGGAAAGCGTGCTCGGAGCGCCCGATCCCGACAAGAAAGGCAAGAAGCTGACTATCCAGCTCATCGCCCGCCTGCGGAAGCACGGGAAAAAGCCGAAGTTCGTCGCCCTCGGAGACCGGTTGGAGAAGATCAGGGAGAAGCACCAGCAAGGGCTCATCGACAGCAAGGAATTCCTCAAGCAGTTGCTCGAAGTCGCCAGGGACCTCGTCGAAGCCGAGCAGAAGGTCACCCCGGAAGAAGATCAGAATCAGGCGAAATCCGCCCTGACAGAACTCTTCACCGAGCTGAAGAACGAGGACACGCCGGTCATCGTGGAACGCATCGTCAACGACATCGACGAAATCGTCCGCATGGTCCGCTTCCCCGGCTGGCAAAACACCTCGGCCGGCGAACGCGAAGTTCAGAAAGCCCTCCGCAAAACGCTGCTGAAGTATCACCTGCACAAAGACCAGGAACTCTTCGACCGCGCCTACGGCTACATCCGACAGTACTACTGAGAAACGACATCACGAGCAGGTGAGCCATGGTAGACGAATCCCGATTGCCGGAAGGCCCGTTCGACCAATCAGAGGGGCAATTCGAGAGTGAAAACCAGCTTCCGGTTTCCAGCAACAAGGGCGAGTTTCGCTACGCCGCCGCTGACGTTCTCAAGGCGATGATCTATGCTCGTGAATCTGCAGAACCGGGATTCATGTCCAAGCAGGCTTACAAGCGATGGAGGATCGACCAGAAGCTCGCCGGAATGTGGCGAACTGTGGATATCCTCAGTTTGGCGCTGGCGAAGTATCAGAACCTCGATGAGCGGTTCGTCGGGCCGCGCTCATCTGGTGGCCTGCCTTTATACGAGGACGAGATCGGCATGCTCCGCCTCAAAGTCGGATTGTTCCTGATAGGCGAACCTGTCCTTGTCATTCCGGAGACGATCGACCGAATACAGCAGGAGAAAGCGGTCGACTGGAAGTGTCTTTGCGACTGGGGTCTTCTCCCGTGGATTCGTGACCAATTAGACAAGCTACCGCATCCAGACGGCAGACCGGCATACAAGGATGAGGACACTTCTGACCCGCACGGGCCCGTTCTCCCGCAAGGCTTCTTGTTCGAACGCGTCACGTACGAGGTCTCGCCTCCAATGGTGTGGCGATTACTCATGGCGCTCTGGGCAAGAACCTCACGGGGGGCGACGCTGTCTCTACTTGCTGAAGATGTCTGGGGCGATGATGTCGATCCTGACCAGACAGCCGCAGGAAGTCTTCGAGGTCACGCAAATCGGTTCTTTCGAAACAATGGGCTCCCCTTCCGAGTCAGTGTGAAGAACAACAAGACGGCCCAGGAAATCCTCATGTCTGTCAAACGTACCAGTCGGCAATCTAGCTCAGGCTCAAAATGATCATCCTCTGATCATTTCTTGATCACGGCACAGAGTAGCTTTTCCCTCGTCGTCAAACGCCGAGTTGAGGAGAAGCCGATGCCGGAACGAAATACTGACCCCATTACGACGCTTCCCAGTGCGCAGGAACTGCGAGACCAGCCTGGTCGCAAACTGCGCGAAGCTGAAGTCCTTAAGCGCATGCTCAAAGTCGCTGAGTTCGCCGAACGCCAGCGACTCCCTCAAGTCGGCACAGAATCACTCGCTTCCAATCAACAGGGAGGTGTGTGATGACTTTCCAGTGTGCAGGGGTACGAAAACCACGTCCGCCTCCAATGAATGAGCGTGTGTGTTGATTCCCGCTTTTGGGCCGAAGCACGCCCGCATCTACAAGAACGAAACCGCGGTAGATCGGCGAAGGCACCACCGCGGTTCCGTGCGAATTCGTCGCTCAAAGAGCGACACCTTTCTCAAACATAGTTTTTGGAGAAGAACCATGTCCGATAATTCGGATACTACCACTACTGCTGCGGCACGTAAAACTCGGAAACGCCAGACGGGCGCTGTAACGTCGACACCTGAACCACCGGTACTTCAAAACGCACTTGAGCTGTTTCAGTCTGAGACCGAAACCGAAGCACCGGAATCGCTCCACACCGTTCGCGTCGGTGAGGATTCGCGATTTGTCGTGCCGTTCACATTAAGCCTCTCGACCGTCGACGTTCACTACGTTGACTACCCGTCAGATGAAGCCAACGGGTCAACAGGACTCCGCGGTTATATCCGGTGCAACGACGAGGCTTGTGTGCTGTGCCATATTGGGGTCAAGAAGACCCTCCGACATTTGCTGCCCGTTTACGACATCGAAGAGGGCAGTGTCGGAGTTCTTGGATTCACCGACAATGTGCGACCTAAATCGCTGCGTGCTCAATTGATCCCCGCGTTAAAACGCGTCGACGCTGATGATCCACCGTTTCTGCTGGAAATCAGCAGGTCCGGAAAGTCGGACTTCCAAGTTGAACAGCATGAGTTGCCAGCGGAGGCCAAAAACGGCGCGGACGCGATTACGAATTTCATAGGGCGTCTCAAACGTGGCGAAGTCAGCATTGACTCAACTATTGAAACTGTAAGCAACGACAGCCTCGCCGCAATTCCCAACGTGGAACGGATTCTATCGACAAAGGGGGGGGTATCATGAGCCACGCCGCTCCCACACTCGTGAGCGGCGACGAGGCCCTGGCGAATTTTCGTCGGGGCCTCACTGGCCGCTACGCACATGAACTGCTGCTTGAAGCAGACGGGCGCCTGTTGATTCAGCTCCCGGTCGGCGTCGGTAAGACTGAATGGCTCGTGAAAATCATTCAACACGTCGTAGAGACCCGACATTTCGATCTTGTGATCGTGTTGTTCCCACGGCGGGACATCATCAATGAATTCACTGCTAGACTTCCCGAGTGCGTTGACCGCGTTGTTCTCAGGCCGCGACCGAAGGACCGATGCGGCGACTTGAATTCCGCATGGCTCGACTATGAGAAATCAAATTGCGGCGTCCTTGGCCGCCAGGAATTGTGTGAATCGTGCGCACATCGTACCGACTGTTTCTGGCCGGAGCAGTTTGGTGACCACCTGCGCAATGTAGAGGTAGTGATTGCAACCCAGCAGCATGCTGTTCTTGATCCTAACTTCGTAGACCGGATCGCCAGCTATAGCGGAGCCGAAAAACCGCTGGTCCTGCAGGACGAGTCAGACCTCCTCCTCAAGAATACGTCACGGAACATCTCGCGAGATGAGCTGATTAAGTTCACCGAGGCGATTGAGACCGTTTCCGAAAGAACCTCTGAAAGGTGGAGTCAGTACCTTGAGCTCCTGCAGCACGCCGACAGCAATGACCTGCAAGGGGACTGGAATGGCCCCCGTTTCACAGGGCAGTGGGCTCGTCAGGTTCAACATGCTGGCTGGCAACTTTATGGCGATCAATTCCGTTTCCTAGGTTACATCCTGAATCAATTCGGTCGGTCGCGGCAGTCGAGCCGCGAAGCTCTTGCCGACGGTTCAATCAGGTTTTCATCGACGCCCTCCCTGGGGGACAACTTCATCATTTTTACGGGGAGCATGGCGCCCACGTTAGTCCGCTATCGCCTCGACCCCGAGTTCACCCAAGGACCAGTCTGGTCACCGATGAGCCACTACCGGTTCCGACATCCCGGCACCACGTGGTTCAACATCGGAAACATCGCTGGCGCTGCAAAGTACTTCCGAAAAAACTCGCCGGCGATTCTTGACTTCTTCGCGGCGATGGTCGCTCGCAATATCAGGAACGGACTACGCACTCTGCTGATCTGTAAGCAGCGATTCGTCAATCACTGCTCTTCGCAGATCGAGACGCGAGTCAGGGGATACGGCACGGACTGCCGAGTAATCACGTCGAACTGGCAGGCAGCGTGCTACGACGCCCCTACCACCGTACCACTGATCCACTTTGGTATCTCGGGACTCAACCTGTTCGAGCATTTCGACGCGGCTTACTCGCTTACCGGGTACTACATCAACAACCGCGTGCTTACGGACACTGTTCACGATCTCGACCGGTCGGCAGATCGATACGAAATCAAGATCAATGCAACGAAGCGACCGCATCGAAGGGTTGCCGTTGTCGAAACGGATGCCCAGACATCCATACTGCCCCTTATAGCGCAGGAATCACTCGACCAGCTTGAGGGCGATGTCATTGTTCAAGCCGTCGGTCGAGTCCGACCAATGACACGTCCGCGTGAAGTGATCACGTTTCACGCTGGCCAGCTCCCTGGGATCACGCTCGACAGGAACTTCGACAGTCTCGGGCAAGCGAGGGGCTATTTCGGCGTTCCTACCAGTCGTCGTCGCCAGCTGGAAGAACGGCAAGCAAGAGCCCAAGCACTACGCAACAAGGGAGTTACGCCACGGGAAATCGCAAAAAAGCTCGATTTAAGCGAGAGAACGGTCAGGAGATACATCGCAAACGGGCGGCGGACATGAACCCTGTAAGTATTCATTCAAAGGTTTCGTGTCCACGTAAAGGATTAGAGAAATGAACAGCGACATAAGAAACATCGGGCAGTCCAGCAGCATTCTACAGTTGTCTCCAGCTTGGGAGGCGACGTTGGATAGAGCCAAGATCAAACGCGACGAGGCTGCCTCGGCGGCAGCGCGATTTCTTCCGAAGGACCGAAGTCTGTTCCTGAACCGAGTTCGCTTTGTAAACGATCGCAACAGCGCGCGTGGGATGGCTGATTTCCTGGAGCAGCGAAGGATCGTGCTTGTCGGTATGGATACAGAGTTCAGGTACTCTGAAGAGGGTGTCCACACTTGGACGGCCAGCGGGCGAGATGTTGAGTGGTGCGATCCACGATCTGTTGAGCCTTTGATGCTCACATTGGCAGCGGTGGAGCTGAGGGAGTCGAGTGACACTGAATACGATGTCTATCGTTTCGCGGTAGACCTGAGACAGTCTGCAGTCCTTGACTCAGTCCAACATGTCCTTCGGATGCCGGTACCATTTATCGGCCACTTCCTGCAGGCCGAACTGATCTGTCTCTGGAAACTCGGCCTTGCTGAACCCAATGAACTGTGGGATACGTGGGCGGCTGAGAAGGCCATTCAGTTGGGCTGCACGATGGGAACCCTTGATAGAAAGAATCAGGCTACCGAAGGTGACGATAAAGACCTGTGTGAAACATACGGTCCAATGTCCTTGCTCGGCACATGTGATCGCTATGGAATCCGCTACCCCTTTGCCGGGGTCAAGACGGAGCTGCAGGCCTCCTTTCTCAACATGGACGAGAACGCCGAATTCAGCCCTGATCAGATCGAATATGCCGTTGCCGATGCGGTTGCAGCAGCCGGACTCTACCTCCCCCAGGTCCGTCGAACCGCAAAGTGTGGCCTGCTGAGGCACCTGCAGAGCATCGAAATGAGTTGGGCGGTGACAAATGCGAGGATGCACTGGAATGGGGTCCGAGTCGCACCACAGCGTATTGAACAGCTTCGAGAAGCGTGCCAACGGCACGTTGCGGAGCTTGGTGCTCAGCTGGCCGACGAGGGGCTTCACAAGGTTAATAGTTTCCCGCAGATGAAAGCGCTCATGGAGCGGCATGGACTGCTTGAACTGTTCCGGTCCGGTGACAGCTATTCATTCGATGACAAGCACCTCGAAACCTATGAGGATCGTCATCCATCAATTCGAAAGGTCCGTCTGGTCAGAAAGGTTCAGCGACTTCTGTCCGACCAGCTTCTCAATGGTTCTCTGATCGGGAAAGACGGCAGGCTGCATCCAGAGCACAGGCAACTGCAGGCGGCCAGCGGTCGGAACTCAATGCGGCATCCAAATATCGGTGGTATCGGCCAAGCCCTGCGTCCCCTGGTTGTGCCAGACGAGGGGTACGGAATCGGTGAAGTCGACCTCGTACAGATCGAGATCGGGATCGCCGCTGCGGTTTACAACGATCCCGATCTGATCCGTATGTTTAATGGCCGGGACGTGTACGTCGCGATGGCGAAGCGTTTCTATGAAACAGACCGCAACGGTTCCACTGCAGGACTGAGCGATTCCGAGTTTAAGAAAAAGCACTCTGAACTGCGGGCCAAGATGAAGGTCTTCACGCTCGGGATCATTTACGGCATGTCTCCGCATGGCATCGCATTGCAGTTGGGTATCACACACAAGGAAGCCATGCAGGAACATGAGCGGTTCATGTCAATGTTTCCGACGCTCAATGATGCACTCCTGGAAGCCGCAGCGTTGGGTGCAATTCGCGGGTACGCGGACACGAACACTGGCCTCAAGCGGCACCGACAGCGGACCGGGCGAACCACAACGAAGGAACGGAACTGGCTGGTCAACACGCCAGTTCAAGGCTCTGCCGCCAACGTCTTCAAAGACGCCGGTAATCGACTCGACAAGCGACTGCAGCACTACGAAGCGCGGCTCATCATGCCGCTACACGACTCATTCATTTTTGAGGCCCCGCTAGGGAAGTTGTCCCAAGTGTCAAAGGTTGTTGCGGAAGTGATGCGGAGCACAGTCCAGGAGCACTTCCCGAAACTCGCCCCGCGGACGGACATCAATATCGAGCACCCATCATGCTGGAACAAAGACGGAACATTGAGGTCGCTGCGGCTGTGGATGGCGAACCCGGAATTGGCCCGACTCTGACCGACTGGAAAGCTGGAATGAATGGGCAGCTCCATCTGAAGAAACAACTGGTCCGCGATCCAAGTTCTTATCTGCAACTCGCGACCGACAAGCGCGCCGAGACAAGTGAAACGGAAGACTCTTGATGGCTAAAAATACGGAAGCAGGCCGAAAGTCCGGTACTCACGATGAGCGCCGTCCCATCCAGTTTGATGCAGACGACATCGTGAACGCCCTGATGGTTGGTCGGGCCGCTACAGGGAGGGGCGATCGAATGAGCGGCTCACAATCCGAGGTACCCGTCTTTACTCCACTCGAACTGGAGACGCTTGCGGAGCAGATTGCCGTGAGAGTGGCCGATCGTCTGGTAAATCGTCGCCGCCTGCTTACTCGGCATGAGTTGTCCGGAGTCATCGGCGTAAGTGTCCCGAAACTGGACAGGATGTTGAAAAACGACGAGCTACCGATAATTCGTGCCGGGCGCAAAGTTCTATTTGATCCCGACGAAGTCATCAGTCATCTCGCTCGAAAGTCACGCGCGATCGGTCCGGCTGGATGATGACATCACGACGGTCAAGAACGTTGGCGCATTCACTGTCCAGAGGCGAGGATCGATTGCACTGGAAGCTGAATCGGATACCCGACCAGTCTCAATCGTCAGGAATCTATTGGAAACGGACTCTTCGGACTTAACTGATGATGCCAGCGGAGGCAAAGAGTTCTCGGGCGCAGCATCTGACGGGCACAGGCGTTCGCCGGCGAAGACAAGTCCAATAGATCGAAAAGTAAACAGAGTTTGTCGGAGACAGGATTTCTCCGGCAGAACAAAGCAGCTCGGACAAGAGTGGCAGCCCTTGTAATCCCTACGACACAGTACATGCTCGCAAAGAGGTTGGCAGAATGGCAAGTATCCGATTCGAAAATGACCGAGGTCGAAAAGGCTGGAGGCTTCAGTTTCGTGATGGAGAGAAGCGAAACAGAAGCATCTGGCTTGGCGACATACCCGAATACATGGCACAGGAAACGAAGGCGCACGTTGAGCATCTGGTAGCTGCCGCAAAGCGGGGGCGACCGCCCGAACTCGCGACAGCTGACTGGCTCGAAAAGGTTGATGACTCGCTGAGGGACAAGCTCGCAAGATGCTCGCTGGTTGAGTCCGTCGCGAGAAGGGCGTCACGTGTGCTGACGTTGGCACAATGGGTCGACGAGTACATCACATCGCGGTCTGACGTAAAGGCGACAACCAAGGAGTCCTACGAGAAAGCCCGGGCGAACCTCGTCGACTACTTTGGCAAGAAGAAGCTGCTCCGTGACGTCACATCTGAAGACGCTCGTAAGTGGCGAGTCTGGGTGAAAACAAAGGGGAACCGACGTGATCGGAACCGGACGTCAATGGCGGAAGATACTGTTCGGCGGCGAACGGGGCTTGTTAAGCAGTTCTTCAAGGAAGCACTGGAGTGCGGCTATGTCGACAGCAACCCGTTTGGGAAGCTCCCCAGCACGACCCGTGGAAACGAGAGGCGACAGTTTTTCGTCAAAGCCGAGGTCATCGAGTCCTGCATGGAGCACTGCCCCTGCGGGGACTGGCAGACGATCCTCGCTTTGACACGATTTGGCGGACTGCGATGCCCGTCTGAACTTGTATCACTTCGTTGGACCGACGTTGACCTCCCTGCTGGGAGGCTCGTGATCAATGCCAGCAAGACTGAGCATCACGCTACCGGCGGCGTCCGCGTCTGTCCGATCTTTCCAGAGCTTCGCCCGTATCTCGAAAAAGCATGGGATGCGGCTCCCGAAAGGGCAGAATTCGTCATTAACAGATACCGCGAGCCAGGACAAAACCTTCGAGAGACGTTCTTGAAGATTCTTGCACGAGCAGGTGTTACACCGTGGCCGCGACTGTTCCAGAACCTGCGGGCAAGCCGCGAAACGGAACTGATGGCAAAGTTCCCGGCAAAAGATGTGTCAGCCTGGCTCGGAAATTCTGTCCCCGTCGCAATGCGGCACTACGCGATGGCGACGGACGAATCGTTCGTGGCTGCCAGCGACCCAACGACAGTCACAGTGACGCGGACCGATTCGGAACAATCTGGCGGTTGCATCGGCGGTTGCATTCCAGAGGGATATGGCGCTATTGAACGAGAGCCCGAAAACGAAAAAGCCCCCGTTTCCGCTGGGAAAACAGGGGCTTTGATAGTTCAAGATAGTAGTGGGAACTACTACCTGATGGGCGATGAGGGGCTCGAACCCCCGACATCCACGGTGTAAACGTGGCGCTCTAGCCAACTGAGCTAATCGCCCCAGTGCGTGAAAAACGGAATGGTAACTTTGATAGTCGCCGTTGCAAATGTCTCATCGGGTTCGTGTCGAGATTGTTGTGAGTTGAAATCCAGGTTTTCCTGAAATCACAGGATGCTCGTCAGCCCAACAGGTCGGGCCGTTTTTGAAAACAGAACGTTACCTTGCCGATCGGGTGGGTTTTTCGATTGTCTGGGACGTTTAATTCGGTCGAATCAGCGCGTTCGGCTCACCATTACGGGGCAGAACCGGCAGACCTGACCTAAATTCCTGGCGTCACCGGAAGCGCTCTGCTGTCGTCAGGGATGTAGAGCATAGAGAGCAGATCGAGCGTTTCGCGGATCGCGTCGGCGCTGCCGTCGTGGTAGTGGCGTCCGCATTCGCTTTCGAAGATGTCGCGACCGCGTTCCACTTCCTGAGCGAAGGCGGCCGATTCCGTTTCGTGAAGTTCTACCCTGGCCGAAAGCTGTTCTACGAGTTGTCGAAGTTCCATCTGAATTGCTCCGTCTGTCTGGCAGCGAAGGTTGGAGCAAGACGGCAAGGCTTGTCACAACTCAGGCGCTGCGTTTCTTTGTTGGTGAATCTACCGATTCGGTCTTGTTGAGTTCTTCATCCGTCGCCTGCCGAATCTGCTCGATGATTTCTTCGGGCGAGATGATTTTTGGCGTCCCCTGCCCCCACGCTGGCGGAGTTGAAAGTTCGCCATTGTCGATCAGCATGTGCACCGCAGTGCGGACGAAATCGCTGAAAGACTGGTCTCCTCGAACCTGGTCGACTCTCTCGACCCAGTCCTGCGGCCAGCGAATCAGTTTGGGAACAAGTGGCGTCTCCGTAGCAGCTTCGGGGTTGTGGCTTCCTGCCATGACTTCTCCTTTTCGATCCGTGAGTGAGATATCTCTTAGATCGGCAGCGGACCGGCGAAAGAGTTATCTCTTTCGAGAGATATCTCTCATTTTTTCAAAAAACTGTGCGACACGCCGCCCCCGGTTTCGGCTCTGTTGCATGGCCGAAGCCGCTTGCATTGCCCGGAATCGGCACGAAACAATGCGGACTGATCTCAGCGAGTGCTGATCCATGCTGCGTGTCGGGCGTTGCGAAACTCTGCAACAACCGGTTTCTGTTTTTGAGGGTCTCAGATGGCTAAACGAATCATCCTGCTTTTTCTGATCGCTGCCGGATTCGCGTTGTTTTCCGCAGGCGTTTCGTTTTCTCAGGATGAGGTTGCAGACGAGGCTTCGAAAGAAACGGTCGACGATTCAAATGAAGTGTCGACGGAAGAGCCGACCGAGCCTCAGGCAAAGTCTGACGGGCCGGTCGCTCGATACATCACGGTTACGAATCCAGCAGGCGAGGTTGTTTTCTCGCGAGTTCGCAACGCGCTGGTCGAGTTGCAGCATCAGGCTGAGCTGGAAGATCGCGACACAATTCTGATTCTCGAAATCGAACGCGGGTCGAGCACGTTCGGGCAGGTGAGTGACCTGGCGAAAGAGTTGACCTCGTCAAAGTACTCTCGAGTTCGCACCATCGCCTGGATCCCGAAAGACAAATCGGGGAAACCTCTGACCGGCTACACAGCGGTCATTGCTCTGGCCTGCCGGGAAATTGTCATGCACCCGGATGCGGAAATCGGCGACGTGGGTCGAGGGACGGCTCTCGATAACGACGAACAGCTTTCGATCATCAACCTCGTCGAAAAGCGTTACAACACCAAAGTCAACGGCGCACTGGCGGCTGGCTTTGTCGAACCAGCGCGAACGGTGCTCAAGATTAAAGTCGTCTCTGGCGAAGACGCCAATCGAGTGACCGAGACTCGTGTTGTCACCAGCGAAGAAATGCAGAGGCTTCAGGAATCGGACGTTGCTATTCCCGACGTCATCACGATCAAAGAGAAAGGCGATGTTCTGCTGCTTTCGGGGAAACGCGCCAGGCAACTCGACGTTCTCGTCATGCAGACTGCCGAAGACCGCGTTGACCTGGCCGATCTGTACGGCTTCGATCGTCGCTATCTGCGTGAAAGCCTTAGTACCGATAAACCTCCGCGTGCCCGCATCATCAAAATCGACGGCGTGATTGATCCGATCCTTCATGAGTACGTCGAGCGGGAGATTCGCCGCGCTGTCGCTGAAGACGCAAACCTGATCATCTTCGAAATCAAATCTCCAGGCGGATACCTGCTGGACAGCGAGCAGCTGGCTGAGCGGATATCGAAGCTGGATAGTAAGAAGCATCGCACGGTCGCCTACATTCCCGAATTCGCTTACAGCGGCGCCGCGATCATCTCGATGGGCTGTGACGATATCTATTTACACCCCGAAGCAAAAATCGGTGACGCCGGCCCAATCGAAATGCGACCGGGAGAGCCTTTCGAGAGAGCTCCGGAAAAAGTTCTCAGCCCGCTTCGTGAGACGATGAAAGTTCTCGCCAAACGCAAAGGCCGACCGCCTGCGTTACTCGAAGCAATGGCCGACAAAGATCTGCGAGTCTTCGAAGTCACACACAGCCAGACAGGCCGCAGGTCATTCATGTCCGAGGCCGAAATCGAAGCCTCAGGCGGAGAATGGATCAAAGGGGCGATGGTTCCCGAGTCTCGCGAGGACAACCTGCTGACGGTCAACGGTCGACGCGCTCACGATCTGCAACTCGCCAACGAACCCGTTCATGACATGGGCGAGTTGAAACAAAGACTCGGAATTCCGGCGACCTCCGTCGTGCCCGCATCCGAACAGACCTGGGTCGACACACTGATCGCTATCCTGAAATCGCCCGGCGTCACGTTTCTATTGTTCATGGTCGGCCTGATCTGCATTTACCTTGAGGTTTACACGGTCAGTGGTTTCTTCGGAATTGGCGGCGCGTTGTGCTTTGCCATTTTCTTCTGGAGCCGATTCCTTGGGGGGACAGCCGGCTGGCTGGAAGTGACTCTGTTCATCTTCGGCCTTGCGTTGATCGCGATGGAGATCTTCGTCATCCCTGGATTCGGAGTGTTTGGTCTCTCTGGCGGTCTGGCGGTCATCGCGTCTTTGATTCTCGCCAGCCAGACGTTTGTCATTCCTTCGACCAGTGCCGAGTTCGATCAGTTCAGCTGGACGATCGGCACGCTCAGCAGTTCGATAGTCGCGGTGGTCGCGGTCGGCGCGGTCATCAGTCACTTCATGCCGCGCATTCCCGGTTTGCGAGGCTTCGTTCTCGCGGCACCCGGCACTGTCGACGACGGCGGCCCACTGCTGAACCCTGCCGTTACGGGTGATCCCTCGCGGACATTACAGATCGATGAGAACATCAGCCTGCTGACTCAGACCGGAACCGCTTACTCAACGCTGCGACCATCGGGGAAAGCGCACATCAATGGCAAACTCGTCGATGTCGTCAGTTCAGGCGAATTCATCGACCCCGGCACCCCTGTCGAGGTGATCGAAGTGGCCGGCAACCGAGTCGTCGTCCGCGCCGTTTCCTGAGACTCATCAATCTTCCGCTCGGTGTCCTACGACCCGTCTGAACGTGCACTCACACAATTCGGGTGGCTGCGGTTACTTGCAACCAGGGCGGCGGAGCAACACGAGGTAAATTGGAAAACGTCTGCTTTCTGGTGATCAATGTTTGAAGACGAATTCCGGGGTGTTGAGCATGGCCCAGAGGAGGCCTTCGGCAGTTTTTCTGCGGCTGGCGGTGTCTTCGTTCAGCAGGGCGACGGCGGCGGCTTTTTCTTCAGTGGTCGGGAAACGTGAGTAGACTGACAGGTACAGCTCTTCGATGACTTTGTCCGCTTCCAGGTCGCTGGAAGCCACGGTCGCTGCCAGGCCGGAATCACTGGTCACTTTGTCGTAGAGCTTCTGCGAGTTCATCAGGTGTAGAGCCTGGACGATTGTGGTGTCCGGCATTCTTTCGCAGGGTGGATTCTGATTCGGATCCGGACGACCGAACGCGTCGAGGAACAGCGAATCGATGCGGTGGGACCAGAGTTGTCTCGCCGATGAGCCGGGCGGCATGGCCTCGAAGTTTTCCTCAACGCCGGTGATCTGCGAAACCGAATCCAGCAGCACTTCGGCTCGCAGACGATCTCGGTAGAAACGCGAGTAGTTGCGAGTGTCGACCGAGTTTCGATCGTTTGGAACGGAACTCAGCCCGTAAACGTACGACGAAGCGATTGTCCGAATCAGATGCTTGAGGTCGTAGTCGTGCTCGCGAAGGTCTACGGCCAGTGCTTCGAGCAGTTCAGGATTCGATGGAGGATTGGAGGCTCGCAGGTCGTCAACCGGCTCGACCAGGCCTCGGCCCATCATGTCGAACCAGACTCGGTTCGAGATGACCTGTCGAAAGAACGGGTTGTCGTCGGACGTCACCCAGTCAGCGAGTATGTCGCGAGGATCGTTGACGTCCTCGGGAACGGCGGCTTCGCCGAACAGCGGCTTGGCAGCGACCTCATCACCGGTCAACGGGTGCTTGACCGCTCGGCGTCTGCCGGCAAAGAAGAACTCTTCGGAACCTGAAATCGGGGCAGAGATTCCCGTTCCTTTACGATCGACTCGATCAAAGTATGCCGCCAGTCCGTAGAAGTCGGCCTGGCCCCACACTTCGTTCGGGTGGTGGTGACACTTCGCACATTCCAGCCGAATGCCCAGAAATAACTGACTGACGATTGTGGTCAGCTCGTCGGGAGTTCGACGGTCGCGGAACATCGTCACGGCACCATGCTTGAAGGTGCTGCCTTTGGCGGTCAGCAGCTCTTTCACAAATTGATCGTATGGTTTGTTCTTGCGGAACGAATCGCGAATCCAGTGGTCGTAATTCAGCACGGCTTTGATGCCGGTGTGGTACGGGTTCGGACGCAACAGGTCCGCCCATTTGTTCGCCCAGTGGTCGGCGTATTCGGGATCGTCGAGCAGCCGGTCGATCAGTTTGACGCGGCGATCTGGTGATGTCTCTGTCAGGAACTCTCGCGTTTCGTCCTTTGTCGGAACCCGACCGATGATGTCGATAAAGGCTCGCCGCAGAAAGGTGTGATCGGGAGCCGGCTCCGAAGGAGTCAGGTTCAGCCGTTGCAGCTTCTTCCAGACAAGGTCGTCGATGAAATTGTTTCTCGGAAGTTTCTCGTAAACATCGCCCGGCACTTTCTCTCGCAGCGGTACGGAAACGGTCGCGACGGCGAACATGCCCATGTACCGAGTCGTAATCGCCGCTTCGCCGGTCACGCCAGTCGTCGAGACAAGCCCTTCGTCATCAACACCGGCGATCCCGCCTTCGTTGCTCTGATAATGAGACTGCCGCGTCACATCCCGCGATGAGCCATCTGCATAATGAGCGGTGACGATCAGTTGCTGGTCAGCCTGGCGACCGAGAATTCGATCGGTCGGGGTGACGGAGATTCCCGTCAACTCGGGAGCGCTCTCAACCTGCCGAGGCATTCCGGCGTTGATCCAGCGAAGCAGCGTTTCGTACTCCGGCCCGTTGGCTGCCAGTCGAATTCCGCCGCCGTGCGGCATCTTTCCTGCCGGCTTCAGCAGCAGCAGGCTTTCTTCGGGAGACGGCAGAAATACTCGCCGCCCGCGAGCTTCCTTCGCCAGCGCGGCGTAATCAAAGTTCGCATCAAATCCAAGTAGCGACAATTGAAATCCGTTCTGCCCGCGAGCCTTCCCGTGGCACGGCCCCGAGTTGCACGCTCCGGCCGTCAGGATCGGCATGATGTCATTCTGAAAGTCGACGGGCTGCTGCTTTTTTCCGTCTTTTACTTCGATGATGACTCGAGCTTCGTCGGCGCCGCGTCGAACCAGAATAACGGTCTTACCATCCGAAACCGGACTCACCAGCCCCTTTGCATCGACAGTCGCGACCGCTGTGTTTTCGGAAACGAATTCGACTTTCCGAGTCAGATCAACGTTCAGCCCGTCGACGGTTTCTCCCACGATCAACTGCTGCTGAGCATGTGGTCCGACCAGCGTCACCGTTGCCGGTTCGGGAACAATGGCCGCGAGCAATGGAGCGGCGTCAAAAGAAGCCAGTATCAGAACTCCTATGCACAGTCGAAAAGTTCTCGTCAGCATCGTCGTTGTCCTGATTTCCAGATTGGGTGGAAGCATTTTGTCGCGCCGAAACTCGCCGATGACGGGTGGCCCACCGGGCGGCGATGGCAGACTCGGCTCGATCGTTCAATGGCGTCCAGTGTCCCGTAGAAAGGCTGCCAGGTAAACAGAGGACGAGGCTCTTGCGACGTCCTGGTTCGGGTCGACGGCCTCCGGCAATAGTCCAGGGCACTTTCAGAATTCGTTTTCAGTGTTCTGCAGGATGCCACCGGAGAAACAATGACTATTCCGGGGGGCCAGTCTCTGCATAGAAACCATGAAAATGGTCTAATAAGTACCGGGAGCCTGGAGGCGGGCGAGGATCGACTGCTCAAGACCAGCGTCGCGGCCTCGGGGGATCCATCCGTCGGGAGTGGCGGGGCCGATGACGACATTCAGGTCACGCTGCAACGGCGTATTTTCCTGGAAGGTCGAGTGGCCGGGCGAGTTGATGATCAGCTTGTCCGGGTTTTCAATCTCTTTGACGACTTCGACACCGACCAGAAATCCTCCCTGCACTGGCGTGATCGACATGACGGCTCGGCGACGGATGGACTGAAACGAGCCTTCCAGCCGGTCGGAAAAAGTCACCGCATCCTGGTGCCAGGGTTCCAGCAGTCCAGCTCCGACTTTGTAGTCGGTCTCGATGACGCCATCGAGTTTGCTTTCTCGCTGAATCGGCAACTGCAGCGAATGCATGACGTCGACGGCGCTCTCCCAGACCACGTCGTAGTCAGTAGCCGGCACGAAGACGGGGTTCTGCATGTATTGAGGCGTCGCCGGAATCTGCGGACCCACACAGCCACCGAACCCGCAGAAAGCGAGCGCAGCGACCAGCACGATCGCAGTGTGAAACCGACGACACATCCACATCAAGCAGGACTTCCCTGTCCGAGACGACCGATTGGAATGACAAGCGGCGAAGTGTCTCAGGACTCGCAAAACGCCTCAATACCGGATATTCGGGCTGCGAAGACAAACGCAGACGAAACGCGACTCCGGGAATTCCAAACGAACCTGGGCCGCCGATGCCGGAACTGCGAGGAGCCTGTTCCAGCCTGTGAAGACTTCCACCCGTGTTCTGGACGCGTTGCGTGCTCTGCTTCAGGCAACGTCGCGTCGAGGTGGCTGCTGGCGTTCGGCCTGGTCAATCTGGGCGATCTTCTCCAGCACGCCGTCCAGTCGGCTGACGACCTGCTGTTGAAAGTCCAGCAGTGAATTCGCGACACGTTGCGATTCCGTCTGGCTGAGCCGTTCGGTTCGTCGGTCAAACTCCTGAGCAAACTCGTTGAGCGAGATAATCGCCGACTGGAGTTCGTGCAGCAGTTGCTTCGGAGTTGGTTGCTCCTCGGAAACCGCTTCGTCTTCGGCATCCAGTTCGCGAAACCGATTCTTGACAACATCCATCAACGCCTGAGCACCCATCTTCCGTCGAGCTTCGAACTCTTCAATAAGTGCTTCTTCCTGATCGATCAGGTCGACCAGCTGGCGAGCTGTCAGCTCTTCAATTTCTTCCAGCGGGTTGGCAAGCTCCTCGTCTGTCAGAGTCTCGGAAACCGACGCGCCGTAAATTCGCGGTGCCAGAACGGGCTTCGCCGAGCTGGTTCGATGCAGCGTGAGGCTGAACGAGCCGATTTCGAGATCGTCGCCGGGCTCTAAAGCTGCCGAACGAGTCAGTCGACCGTTGACACGAACTTCCGGTGAGTCGGCCAGAGTTTCCAGCCAGATATCGCGGCCATCAATGTGGACCACACTGTGAACCGCCGACATTCCCTCGCCACCCAGCCGCAGGTCGCATCGCTCGCCAGCTCCGATCAGAAACCGGTCGCGATTGATGGGGCGAAGAGGAGAGTCGGTCCGGCCCCGCGTAATCTCAAATACCAGAGAACTCTGGCTGGTGACTGCGTGGGCGGATTTATGCAGATTGCCGGATGTGTGTTTCATGATGTCATTACAGGCTACGAGTTGAGTGACAACGTGCTTTGCAAGCAGAACGGCACCGTACTCATTTTCGTCATCACAACCGGTAGGCATCAGAAAATCGCTACAGTTTTCCTGATCAGCAGCGAAACACTCGTTTCAGAACGACTCACCCTGGAGCGAGCGCAAAAGCAAAAAAGCCATCGTCGCTGAACAAGTCTGCGACAATGGCTTTCGTTCTGTACGAATCTCGTGCTATTCAGATCGGCTCGTGATTTCCAGCAGGTGGTAGCCGAACTGAGTCTGAACCGGGCCGTGGACAACATTCAGGTCGTCGTTGAAGACAACCTTGTCAAATTCAGGAACCATCTGTCCCTGTCCGAATTCTCCGAGATCGCCGCCGCGCTGACCGGACGGGCACTGCGAATGTTCCCTGGCAACGTCTGCGAAGTCCGTGCCGCCTTCGATGTCGGCTTTCAGTTTCAGGCAGGTTGCTTCGTCCGGGACGAGAATGTGTCGAGCGGATGCTCTGGCCATAATGAGTAACTTTCTGTTGTGTCTGCGGCAGGCTCTGAGTGTGTCGAAGCAAGTGAGAATCCTGCCCGAGGCTGTGAGCCTGCAACACGGAAGCTCAAGACAGAACACCTCACGATTGTGAGGTGCCGGGAGCTTGTTAGACCGTATCCTTGATGTCAAGTACGCATCCGGTCATTCACGATCGCGTTGTCGAGCGAGATCAGACAGCAACCGACGCCGGAACTGAGGTTCAAACTCAAGACAGAAGTCGCCAACATCACAGAACAAAGCTCCCCAGTCCATCAGGTGCCGCCGGTCGTTCCTCGTGAACATTATCCAAACCGCAAGTACCTGATTTTTTCACTCCTGAGCAACACCGATACCTGTCCAGGATTCAGGGTAAGGAGTCTCTGTGGTTAGAAATCTTCCGCCCCGGGCAATCGCATGAAGGATGAACGTATCGGGACGGTGGCGGGCATAGCGGTGCAGGCGTCGCCGAGTTCGGTTGCGACCGGCTCGACTGGCTGCTGCAGTTCCTTCCGTTCGAACACGGAGTGCCCCTGTACGAAACGTTGGCTCGTCTGTTTTCCGTCGTGAATGTCAAGTCCCTGGAAGTCTGTGTGAGTCACCAGGTGGCGGAAACTTTCATGAGAACACAGCAGCCTCTCCTGATTCTTACCAGGCAACCACGGCGCCTCGTGAAGTCGTGGGAGTCGACGGCAAGACGACGCGGCGTTCGTATGATTGCGCTGGTGATGAGTCTCTGCCGCATGTGTCAGCGCGTGGGCGAGTACGTCGGGCGTCTCGCTGGGACAGGTCGCCGTGGCGGAAAAGTCCAACGAAATCACAGCCATTCCGGCTCTGGTTCGCCTGCTCTGCCTGACTCACTGCATCGTCACCATCGACGCCCCTCGCCATACAGGAACGCGGGTTGTCAGAAGGAGATCGCCCGCGTGCTGCGTGAAGCCGGAGCCGATTACGTTCTTGCCGTGAAAGGCAATCAGCCGAATCTGCAACAGGCGGTCATCCAGTTCTTCGACGCTATGGAGCAGCACGAATCCGACGGTGTCGAATTTCAACATCACGAGACTCTCGATGAGAAACGCGGTCGCCGCGAACGCCGCCAGTACTGGGCCGCTCCGGTTCCAGCAGCACTGGCGGAACCTGGTGACCGTCGACAGCCTGCCAATCGAAGGCGAGGTGATTACTTTTCTTACCCAGGTGGGAACAGGTCGGTCAAGCAGTGCGGTTAATGATTCAGAGGGTTGCTATTTCGTGGACATCTTGCCGGCGAAGCCTGGAGTCCTGCCAGGTGCTTACGTCGACGTGATCAGCAGGCTGGAAATGCCAGACCGCTCGCCAGTGCATCCAGGTGCTGCCCCGATGGATGTCGGTGCGGCAGAGCGATTTCCTGATCAATTCAGTTCCTTTGCACCACCCTCGCTGACCGCCGAAGCTGGTAGTGGCGGTGGAGAATTTCATTTTGATCTGAAAACGACGTAACCGTCGAAGACTCATGTGACGGGCTCGAAGGACGAGTCTGTCTTATCGGCGAAATACGGGGCTACGCGATCAAATGTTGTGAAGTACCTGAACTGTGCTGACCAGATCAACGACGGATGACGTTTCCATTCGTTTCATAACTCGTGATCGTCGATCTTCAATTGCTCTTAAACTCAACTTTAATTCCAGAGCCATCTCGCGATTCGTTTTTCCCTTCAGAATCAAATCGAGCACTTCTCGTTCCTTATGTGTCAGCGATTCAAATCGCGATTTGATCTCAGCATTTCGCCGGACAGCTTCAATGGCTGAATGCGATTCTGCGAGTGCTTCTTCAATGGTCCTTGATAGCTCTTCCATCCGGAACGGTTTCTCAAGGAACGTGAAAGCTCCCTGAGACATTGCCTCGACAGCCATTCTTACATCCGCATGACCGCTCATCATAATGATTGGAATGCGCACTCCAGCAGCATTCAGCGTTCGCTGCAGCTCGATGCCGCTGGTTTCGGGCATTCGGACATCGAGTACCAGGCAGCCTGTCGTTGATTCGTCACACGCAGCCAGGAAGTCTTCCGCTCTCGCAAAAGCGCGTACTTCGACACGAAGCGCCCTTGCCACGATCCCTACAGCCTGTCGGACGGCGGGGTCATCATCAACGATGTAAACGATTCGTATGTCATCCATGAGTGGGTCGCACCGTACAATAGACTGGTAAGGTGAAAATGAATTTTGCTCCGCAGTCGGGAGCGTTCTCGGCCTGGATGTTCCCGCCATGAGCTTCGATAATGGAACGACAGATGGTCAGTCCGAGTCCGAGCCCATCGGAACGGGTCGTGTAGAAACTCGTGAAAAGCTGATCGATTGATTCGGGTGAAATTCCATCGCCAGAATCTCGAACCTCGACCTGAATCCGATCGCCGGTTATCTCTTCCGCGGATAACCAGACATGCCGGGACTGACGTGGAACACTTTGGATTGCCGTGACCGCGTTCTGGACCAGATTGGCAATGACCTGCCCGATCAGCGTTTTATCAGCGATGATGGTTGGCAAGTCATCAGAAATATCTACGATCAGTTTTGCTCCACCCTGTTCACAACAATGCTCACAGATCGGTAAAACGTCGGATACGATCCTGGCCAGTGACACTGCCGTTTTCGAAGCCTCATCTCGCCGAACCATGCCTCGGACAGACCGAATCACGCGTGAAGCCCGCTGGGCCTGCGTCGCAATTTCCGTGAGCCCTTCTTGAAGTTCCCCGGCAACAGACTCATCAATCGCGACCCGGCTTGATTCCGGTTGGTACGGGGTATTCCTCTGCAGAGCGTTTCGAAGTTGCTCTGCTGCCGCGTCCGCCTGCAGACAGATTGCCAGCAGTGGCTGGTTGAGTTCGTGTGCTAACCCAGTCGCCATCTCGCCAACGGACAACAATCGCTGGCGATGTGCAAGGTCACCAAGCTGTTGACGTCTGCTGTCTTCCGCTTCGACCAAAGCCGTGACATCGCGAATAATCCCCGTAAAGTGAAATGTACCGTCTGGCCGCTGCACGGTTCCGAATGACATTTCGATGGGAAACTCATGACCGTTACGATGGAGCCCATTGAAACGCAATCCCCTCCACGACTTGAGTGGTTGACCGGTTCTTAGAAACCGCGATATCCCTGAGCGGTGTCGTTCTCTGTCAGCTTCCGGCATCAGGTGTGTCACCGGCTGTCCGATCAGTTCTGAGGCTGTGTATCCAAAGACCTTATAAGCGGCCGAATTGGCATGCACGATCTCGCTCGATTGGTCAATGGTGACGATGACATCACTCGCCGAGTCCAGAATGATCTGAAGGATCCTTTCACGTTCTCTAACGAACTGATCAGCCGCCTTCAGCATCGCGAGTTCACTCCTGAGGCGGCGGTTCTCGTGCGCAAGTGCCTGGGCGTCACAGGTCTCAGAACAGGTCTCTCGTTCAGTAATCACATCGACCGCTTTCAAACAGAAGTTGCTCAACGTGGTCTCAATCCATAAAGACGCAAACAGCCTGGACGTCGCCATGAGCGATGATGGGCCAACCAGCGGACCAGGTGAGCCCGGCATGAATGGCCCGTTCTGCAACCGGCTGGGGTTCCGATTCGAATCCCGTACGAATCCTGGGACAGCGGTTCTGCCAGACCGTTCCAACCAGACCTTCACCCTTTTCACACGAGATTTTGTGACAGAGCCCGGCCATCGAAGGAGCCCCTGGTGCGACGCAGCTCGTTAGCTCAAAAGTCGAGCGGTCCTCGTTGGGAGTCCAGATTTGAATCACCTGCGAAATCGGCGAACGATCCGACGACAGTAACAGAACGACGGACTGGATTTCGTCGTGATCTCGAACTACAGGGACGGCCAGTCCGAAGTCGAGACCTTCGGCGTCTGCGCCGGACGCACGAAGAAAGTCAGTTGAATTCGCCAGCCGATTGATGATGCGGGGCATTCGCGTTTGCCAGACATCCCCAGGCAAACCGGCTCCGTAAGGAAATCGAAGGTACTGGGTCATTCTGCGGAAGCGGTCGAGGTTGGAATAAAAGCCCGTTCCTGGCATTAGCTCGTTGCGAGTCTCTTCGATGATCCAGGACTCGAATGCCGCCGCACAGATTTCACTTGTATGGCAGAGAAACAGAAGTACGGCTACGAGGTCTGGGCCGTCAAACACTGGTACGCCAATACCGGCACTCAATTCGTCTTCGCGAGCAGCTTCGTGTCTGACGAAGTCCGTTGACGCAAGGTCGTTGAAGACAACAGGAATTCCGGCTTCCCAAACGAGTCCTGGAAGTCCGTTTCCGCGATGAAACTTCGTTTTTTCGCTGACCGCTTCAAATGCATCGGCACCGGCGTAAAATGAACTTGTGCGTTCAAGCTGGAGCCCGTCAGCAGTTGGCGACCAGACTTCCACGGCTCTCAGCAGCTTCGAACTGTTACTCGTTGCTACTTTCATCTTGTTCCCTCAAATCAAGAGCTGTTTCTAAACGATCACTGATTCTGTGACTTCGTCATCTCTCAGAGTGTCAGAGATTTCCTGTTCACCGTGCGGCTCTAACGGTTGAGCTTCGTGCGGTTCTTCCGGCTGTTCCATGCGGTTGTCCTGGCTTTCCAGAAAGCTCAACAGACATCCACGAAGTTCGTAATACTCGGGATCCTCAAGAACATCGGCGCGGTTGCGAGGTCGATCAAATGGCAATTCAAGCACCTGGCCAACGCGCGCCGCAGGGCCGGTTGTCATCATGCAGACGCGGTCTGACATGTAGATCGCCTCGTCAACGTCGTGCGTAACAACCATCGTTGTGATTTGCTCTCGATTCAGAACGTCGAGGATCACATCCTGCAGGTCCATTCGCGTTAACGAATCAAGACGACCGAACGGTTCGTCAAGCAGCAGCATGCGAGGTTTCAACGCGATTGCGCGAGCAATGCCAACTCGCTGCTGCATGCCGCCTGACATTTCACGCGGATACTTCGACATGGAGTCAGCCAGTCCCACGATGCTCAGGTAGTACTCGCAGATTTGTTGCCGTTCGTTCCTGGATATGTGAGGGTAAACCCGGTCGACCCCGAGCTTTACGTTTCCGAGAGCTGTCAGCCAGGGAAGCAGACACGGCGTCTGAAACACAACAGCCCGGTCAGGACCAGGGCCATCGATTTCCTTTCCGTCGAGTACGATCCCACCCAGCGAGATTGGATTCAGGCCGGCCACCATTGTCAGGACGGTCGACTTCCCGCACCCCGAATGTCCAATCACGCTGACGACTTCACCGCGTTTCAGTATCAGGTTGAAGCCGTCTACGACCTTGACGTCTTCGCCGTAGGGATTGGGGTACGCTTTCGTCAGGTTGAAAATCTCAACGTACCGTCGTTCGGCCCGTATTTGTGAGGACGTTACAACGGGTGAAGCAAGTTCCGATTCAGTCAGTTCGGCTGGTGACGCTGCATTAATCATAAAGAGCTCAATTTGTTGATCAGGACGCGACCATTCGATTCGTCGGAGACGACAGGTCAATGGGCTCGCAATCGGGAAGCTGCCGGCTTTCGGAGAAACGAAGCTCTTTGGCTTCTTCATTGATGTCCATCATGTAGCGGGTCACGTCGTTGCGAAGTCGCTTGAACTCTGGATTGAAGTTCAAAGTCGTGCGGTCTCTGGGACGATCCAGAGTGACGGGAAACGAACGCCCGGTTGTCGCTTCCGGACCGGGTGTCAACGCGACGATTCGATCCGCCATCAAGACGGCTTCGTCGACATCGTTGGTAATCATCACGACGGTGCGACGATCGTCTTCCCAGATGCGGATGATCTCATCCTGAAGTTGTGCCCGAGTCAGCGCATCCAGGGCGCTGAGCGGTTCGTCGAGCAGTAACACTTCGGGCTTCATCGACAGCGTTCGGGCCAGCGAAAGACGCTGCCGCATACCACCTGACAACTCATGTGGCTTTTTCCACTCAGCACCTGTCAGATTGACCATGTCGATGTATCGCTGAATGTACTCCAGTCGGTCAGCCTTCGACATTTCCGGGAAGACCTGACGGACGGCGAGTTCGATGTTTGAGTACACGCTGAGCCAGGGCAGCAACGAGTAATTCTGAAACATGATCCCACGGTCCGGGCCAGGTTCTGTCACGACAGTGCCGCCGATGCTGACCGTGCCGGAGTCGGGCGTCGTCAACCCAGCCAGTGTCGAAATCAGCGTGCTTTTTCCGCTTCCAGAGAAGCCGATCACAGCGATAAACTCGTTTTCTTCGACCTGCAGGTTCACATCGGCAAGCACTTCGGTTCGCGAGTCCTGCGGACCAAAGCCAACATTCACCTGATTCAGTTCCAACCATGCCATCGAAATACCTGCCTGTCGAGTTCTTGTTCTTATGAGCACGCTGTCACATCGCCGCCGGAGCTTCGTCAAAGCTCACCAACCGCTGAAACACGATCATGATTCGGTCAAGTAACAAGCCCACGAAACCCACCACAAACACGACAACCATCATCTTCGCGAAAGAATCGGAAGCTCCATTATTGAACTGGTCCCAGACGAACTTGCCGATCCCTTCGGACGAACTGAGCAGTTCGGCAGCGACAAGCACCATCCAGCCGACACCAAGTGAAATGCGAAGTCCAGCAAAGATGAGTGGCAACGCCGACGGGATAACAATCTTGACCAGACGGTCCCAGAATCCGAGACGCAGGACTCGGGCAACGTTGATGTGATCCTTGTCGATCGACGCGACTCCCAGTGCGGTGTTGACCATCGTCGCCCAGAGAGAACAAAGGGCGACGGTCACTGCCGACGCGATGAAGGCTGGGTTGATCTTCATCCAGCCAATCAAAGGTAGGTTTGCAAGCAGGTCGATCAGCCAGTGTTTGTCAGGGTCTGGGATAAAACCGCCTACGATGATCAACGCGATCGGCAACCAGACGATCGGCGAAACAGGCTTAAACAAGGCGATGAATGGAGTCATCGCGGCCATGAAAGTTGAACTGAGGCCACACAGGACCCCGATCGGTATGGCAATGGCCGAGCCAATGAAGAATCCGACAAATACACACGCCAGGCTGCGGTAAATCTGCATCGGCAGAGTCCACGGTTTGGCGTACGTCGATTCAGACGTCTTCCTGATTCGTTCTTCCTGCTTCACGATCCGCCTGGCGAGCGCAAATGCTTCTTCGCCCGCGGCCGACATAAATGCCACCTGGTCGCTTCTCAGCTGAGCGATCTGTCCTTCCAGCTTTGCTGTTCGATTCGATTTTCCGAGGTGCTCTGCCAGCTTTCCAAGATACTGCCTTTCCTCTGCAATCTTTGTCTGGGCACTCAGAGCTGCGACGAGATCGGGATACTTGTCAGCTCGAATGGCATCCTCTTCGGCCTTAATTTCCTTCAGTGTTTGTCGTTCTTCTTCGGTCTGTTCAGCGTGGCTTCGTACCTCGGCAAGGTAGGCGTTCTTGCGATCCCGATCTCCAGACGTCAGTAATTCCGCGTCTCGCTGAAGTCCGGCTTCTCTTGCCTTCTTTGCCTCGGAAAACTGCGTGCTGAGTTTGTCGTATTCGCCAAGCAGTGGACTGACCATTTTGTCAACAAACTTAGATCGGGCCTTTTCTACCTCTTTGACCTGCGAGTCGGCAAGGTCTTCCAGCGGGCCAAGTTGAGCCAGCCGTTTTTCAACGATCAGCAGTTTCTCATCACGAGTCTTGCCACTTAGACCGTAAGCATCTTCCTTATCGCCCTCTCGGTCGTGGAATTTCCAGATGCTGTCAGCAGCGTCCCAAACCACGAATGGCGTCGGCACTTCACCGGACTTCGTCTTGTGTCTGGGAGCGATCACTGCCCAGAGAGCAACAAACGCGGTGAACGCTACGACGGGAATAACGATGTAGCGTCCAATTTCTTCGAGTTGTTTTTTCGGCTCTTCGCGATAACACAGTCTGACGACTGGAGCCAGAAAGTTCAGTCCCGCGACGTCGATCGCTTTGATGATCTTGTACTTCATAAATTTGCCGTTAGTCGTTACGCGACTCTGTGTCTGAAACGCGTGAGGTCTTGCCATTCAAACGGAACAGGGCCGGCTCCGGGAGATATGAGCCGGCCTGTTCCAACTCGATCAGAAAAGCCGGGATTAATCGCTGCCAGTCTCGTCCTTGTTGCCGATCTTGTGGGAGTTCAGATATCCGATCGGATCACGACCGTCGTAAGGAATGCCGTCAATGAAGTCGGACGTGGCTTCCTTGTAGCCGTCGGTTTCCCACGGAATATCGCTCTCGTCGACCAACCCCTCGTCGACCAGCATCCGCGCCGCTTTGAGATAGATTGCCGGCTTGTAGACCTCTTTAGCCATCTCGTCGTACCACTCAGCTGGCTTCGGTTCAGCGATCTGTCCCCAGCGTCGCATCTGAGTGAGGAACCAGACTCCGTCCGAATACCACGGGTAAGTGCAGTGGTACTTAAAGAAAACATTGAAGTCCGGCATCGGCCGTTTGTCGGTCTTTTGAAAGTAGAAGAAGCCAGTCATCGAGTTCTTGATCACGTCATAATCAGCACCGACGTAATCGGGCCGACTGAGAATTCGAGCTGCCTCTTCACGATTGACGAGTGCCCCGGAATCGTCCGTTTCGTCGAGCCATTTACCGGCACGGATGAGTGCCTTCACGACAGCGAGATGCGTGTTGGGGTTTTCGTCGGCCCACTTTTTCGAAACTCCAAAGACTTTTTCTGGATTGTTCTTCCAGACGTCATAGTTCGTCGTGACCGGAACACCGATACCTTTCGCCACGGCCTGCTGATTCCAGGGTTCACCCACGCAATAGCCTTGAATATTCCCCGCTTCAAGCGTCGCCGGCATCATTGGAGGAGGGGTGACGGACAGTTCGACTTGAGCATCCGTTCGGCCACCAATATCAGACTTCGTGTAGAAGCCTGGGTGAATTCCCGACGCGGCCAGCCAGTACCGCAGTTCGTAGTTGTGAGTTGACACTGGAAACACCATTCCCATTTGCAGCTTTTCACCCGCGCCCAGCTTTGACTGCACGACTGGCTTCAACGCTTCTGCTGAAATTGGATGTTTCGGTGTTGGTGACTTCAGAGCCTCATCGTTCTGTTGCATCTGTTCCCAGATGCTGTTGGAAACGGTGATCCCGTTGCCGTTGAGGTCCATCGTGAAGGCGGTGATGATGTGTGCCTTGGTCCCAAACCCAATCGTCGCCGCGATCGGCTGACCGGAGAGCATGTGAGCTCCATCGAGCTCGCCGTTGATGACATTATCGAGCAACGTTTTCCAGTTTGGCTGAGCGATAACTTCAACCTGCAAACCTTCTTCTCCGAAGAATCCTTTCTCACGAGCAATGACAATCGGAGCACAGTCAGTCAGCTTGATAAATCCAAACTTCAATTCGTCTTTTTCAAGGTCAAGTAGTGTTTTCTTTGAAGCAGTAACCGACTCTGTTGATTCATTTCCCCCGGCAGATGATGCGGATGTCGCGGCTGCCGCTTCCATGCCAAGGTCAGCAGGAATATCGAGCGAGACTTCACTATCTCCGTCGGAACAGCCCAACGGGAAAGCAGACAGCAGAGCCAAAGCCCCTCCGTACATCATTCGCCGCAACCGTTGCTGAATCGACGGTGTGTCCGGCTCAATTGGCTCGCTCTGATATAGCCGCTGTTTAAGTCGCCATTCCCTCATTGGTCCATCCATTGTTCGCTCAATCTTTCACGATAAGGTCGCGATACATTCACAAGAGTGATTTGCTCCCGGCGCAGGAGATTCATGGCTGACCGCGGAATCAACACTTCTGGTGATCAATGCAACCGCGATGCCAAAGTCAACAAGAGATGCTCGAAACCGCTCTTTTCGTGGGCACCCACGGCGTCTGAAGCTGACAGAGGCGTGGTTTGCCACGCGAAGTTTGCCACGCATCAACAGGGCGGAATGTAAGCAACGCCTGTCAGAGCGTGATGTCTGCTTTCAAACAAAGCAGAGAGCGACTGCAAAACGTGCAGAAGCGATGAAGCCCTTAACAAGCAGGGTTGATGATCCACGAAGTCCGCGGTGCGTCAGCAATTCAAGCCGTGAGCGTCGACATGGCAGCAGGGTTTGCCACCCCTCCACCCCGAGTGAAGCGAAGATGTGTTCAGAAACTTGTCTTCAGAAATGACGACTTCACTCCACTCAAGATGGCAGGTGACTCTTCATTGAGTCATTTCAGGTACCTTCACCCAGAATATGGTCGACGCCATGCTCAGCACTTCTTGACCTGCCGGGTGGCGACACGACGATATGTGAAGCCTCTCAAGGGCAACTCTCCCGACATGGACTGCAGCGAAAATTCGTGACTACGCTGCTGACTCGGCAGCAGCTTCTTTCATCGTGGTCGACAGAACGCCGTAAACTTCAGTCCAGGCTTCGGCAACTTCCTTGTCCCATGCCTTGCCGAGACCTTGTTCGAGTGTCCAGAGGAGTGCTGCTCCGACCGTTTCGTACTGCTCCGGCTTGACGTTGTAGCCAACATGGCGCTTGCCCAGTGCCTGGACGGCAGGAACAATTTCGCCCAGGTCGTTCAGGCCGTTTACACAGACAGCGAGCGTCTGCAGCAGTTTCTTTTTCTGCTCGGTCATGTCTTCAGGGAAGAGCTCCTTTAACGAACCGTCTATCTCAAAAAGTCTCGCGTAAAACATGTCCGCAGCCTGATCTGCGATCGGTACAACGCGAGCCCATGTAGATTTCACAAGAGCGATTTTGTAGGGCGTCATGGATATTTCCAGAATGAAAATTTCGGGCAGCCGAGACGCTGCTGACCGGGACGGACTGGCGAGAGAAGAATCGGGAGCCCGACATCGCGGAATCAGTTGAGCGGAATTCTGACGACCACACCACCCATGACGTCTCCTTCCTTGAAGACTGGATAGTCAGCACCTTTGTTGGCGTGATCGTTGTGGCATTCCCAGCAGGCAGCGGCTACGGCTTTGTCAGCGTAAACGGCAGTGAAAAACTTACTGCCGCCGATTTCCTCTTCCTTGTAGAAGTTTTCGTCTGGATGCTCGGCGATGTATTTCAGACCTTCGACTTCCGTGCCTTCCGCCTGGTTCTGAGGATTCAGCGGCCACTGAGATTTTAATGCGTAACTGAATCCGGCTTCTGGATTGTCGTTGACCAGTTCAGCCCCCATGCGAAACATCTGAGCCGGCAGAGGAATGGTGTGATTCTCATCCTGCCAGTATTCGCTCGGCTTGACCGGAGCTTCCTGTTTCTTCAACCGCGTGACGACCTGTTTCGCATAGACCGTCCGGTCAGCCATCATCACGGCATGAACCGCGTCTGAGAATTTCCGTGGCGAGATGCCAGCAGCGGCGGGAGGACTCGCTTCCACAGGTGGAACCGATGTCCCGCCGCACCCGATTGCACCAATCGCCAGAGTCGCCCCCAACGCAAACGCAATCACACTGCCAGACCTGCGAAACAGTCTCATTGAAATCATCATTTGAAATTTCCTCGCGTCGATTCGAAAGCCCGGCAGTTGGAGCGATTTCTGCTCAGGCGGGATTTCAGATTAAAAAACTTCCAGGCACTTCCAGTGGTTTGTGAGTTCCGAAACCGTCGGACAGAACGACGGATCATTCTGCAACCGACCTCTTCGTCTGCCTGGACTTGAACCAGGACTCGGCCATGTGAATGGTCTTGAGTTGACCTTTGGGACTGCCTTCGTAGCAGGTGTCTTTTAGACTCGGATCAGCCAGCGCGTTCAAAGAGAAATCCAGACCGTGACAGTTCATGCAGACACTGCGGACCATTTTCTCGACAGGAGCCAGGTTCCAGCTTTGGTTATGAACGACTCGGATAGAGTCCCTACTCAATCCCGCCGACTCGCCTTCAATCCGTGGCATGTGGCAAGTCGCGCAGGACACTCCGCTTCCGGCAGGAGCCTCGCCGAGAATTTCGCCCAGCCACAGCTGATAATGTTTTGAGCCTGCGTATTCGCGGCTGTGATTGTCGTCGTGGCACTTCAAGCAGGCTTCCACCGCCGCCAGCTTTGTGTCGAATTCGTGTCCGGAGTGGCAGGAACTGCAATCCAGTGAGCGATGCAGAGAATCATGATTCATCGGGAGGCGAGCGAAGGAAGGCGACATCGAAGTCAGTCCTGCCTGGATACGCATGCCATGCAAGCCTGCCATGAATCCGCTTGTTTCATCCTGGTGACATTTCTGACATGTGTTGATGTCGACGGTGCTGGTCCATGCTCCCCGGTTGGCAGTGGTCGTCGCTTTTTCGAGTTCGCTGACATCCTCGACCGGTGCCGTGTGACAGGCTGTGCAATTGACGCCAGCTTTGGCGTGAGCTGTCGACTCCCAGGCGTGAATGATCGATTTGTCGGCGGCGAATTTTGTTGGGGCGTCGATTTCCGAGCGAGTGAGTGCCTGACGCTCGACCTTTGCATTTCGAATTTCAGTCTGGGAGCCACGAAGCGGTATTCGTGGATCGTCTAACAGGCTTGGTTGCGCAGCGTGCCTGACGAGAAAGTTCTCGTACAACGCCGTGTTGTCGTGGTAGTTGTGGCAACCCACGGTCGAACACGAATCGAATGCAAAGTCGCGATGACTCGGGCGATCTTCGGCAACATCCTGATGGCAATTGACGCAATAGTCAGAAGGAACCGTCAGACCGTGAGCCAGGGTCTGGTCGGGGGCATGCTCGCGGTGACAGGTCACACATCTCGTCGCGTCGATCTTTTGCAGCAACGGGATCTTCTGCGGATCACGAAACTTACTTTTCGGATGTGTATCCCGAGCCAGTTTCAGGTCGCTGGCGTGACATTCCATGCAGGATTCTTCGCGAACAGCGCCACCTGGTTCATGGCACATTCCGCATTTAATCTCAATCTGATAATGGCCATGCGTTGTTTCACCCGGCAGAAAGAACGTCGAGCTTGTGCGAGCGGAATCGGCTGTTGGCAATGCGAACACCAGCCACGCACCGATTCCGACGGTGCCGATCGCCCAGATTGTCCACAGATGGAAATTAGACATTGAATCAACGAAGTTCAAAGTGCTAGAGGCAATAAGCAGCGGCGATATGGAATGCCACAAGAATTGGAAACGGCCAGAAGAAAATGATGTGCAGCAGCGTCAGTCGCGGTCGCCATCGTTTGAGCATGCGTTGCCTGGAGCCGGAAGCCCGGTTTTCGAGTGCTGCGAGCACGCCCGTCAGTCCGCCAGCAAGATTCAGTGCCAGAAAGCAGACCATCAGGCACAGATTCAGATTCGCACCGAGCCGCATTCCGGTGTGGACGATCACGCCAAAAATCGTTGCCAGTCCAAGTGTGCCATGAGCGGCTCGCCACCACCCGAAATTCAGGAAGTTGAATCTGGCAATGCGTTTTCTAAGTGAGAGCAGTAACGCCAGCCCGGTCACGGCCAGCAGCGTGAAGCCTGTCACCTGCTTCCAGAAGGAACTCTGCCAGAGTAGATCAAGCTGGTAGCCAAAGTCCTGCACACTACTTGCGGTGGAGACGGGACCAAGAATTAATAGCAACGGGATCAGCAGAGTCACCAGGATTGACATGCCCAGCAGCAATCGCCAGCCGGGAACTGCAACAATCAGTTCTGGACGTTGATTTGCGATGGCCGCCAGCAGCGGGATGCAGGAACCACATACAGTTCCCGCCTCGGTTTCTCGTGATAAAGCACTGGCATCGCGACACCCACCATGCCATGCCGACGTCAATGCTCCGCGAGTGACAGATCGGCAACTGCAGATGATCGCCCCGGCAGGCCACTCGGAAACGTCATCACTCTTAGCTGCTTCCCAGAGAAAACCCTCAGAACCGAACCGACGTCGATGCCACGACCAGATGCGTTTCCGAGCCGCAACCCATTCCTGAATGACGGGTAGCTCCGGAAAAGGACCGACACCAACAGCTCCAACAATCCTGTGATCGCGAACGATAATCTTCCGGTAAAAGTCAGCACCGCAATGGACAAGCTTCTGAGCACCAGATGGGTCGAGGTAGTCACCACACAGAGCGACATCGACACCCAGCAATTTCAAACGCGTCGACTGATCGCTTCCTGTGAATTCGGCACCACCTCCTGACAGGTTAGCGGCGACGGTTTCTGCCATCTGATATCCAGGAGCCACCAGACCGTAAACGGTCTCTTCATGACGGGCACATTCTCCGATGGCATAGATATTTTCGTCTGAGGTTCGCAGATAATTGTTGACGACGATTCCACCGCGAGCGTCAACTTCGAGGCCGCACTCACGAGCCAGTTCGTCGCGCGGTCGAATCCCCGCAGCAATAACGATCATGTCGATGTTCAGTGGCGTTCCGTTACGAAACTCAAGTGACAAGCCTTCGGAATGACGAACGATGCGTTCGGTTTGACGCTGCAATACCGTCTGGACGCCCAGCCCCTCGACCATCTCCCGCAACAGAGACGCCGCTTCGTTGTCGAGCTGTCGAGCCATTAGCGCCGGCGCTTTCTCCACGATGTGCGTCGTCAGTCCAAGATTGACAAGAGCACGCGCGGCTTCGAGGCCAAGCAGGCCACCGCCGAGTACAGCGGCATTTTTCGATTCAGCACCGAATGATTTAATCTGCTCAAGATCTTCGATCGTGCGGTAGACGAAGACGCCAGGCAGATCAGTACCGCCGATTGATGGGACAAACGGAGCCGAACCTGTCGCGAGAATCAGCGTTTCATAATGGACCTCTCGGCCAGACTTTGAACTGACCAGCCTGCTTTCCCGATCGATCGCGACGACTGGATCGCCAGTGAACAGTTCAATGCCGTTCTGCAAATACCAGCTACCTGGACGAATCTGAAGATCGTCCGCAGAACGTCCCTCGAAAACAGAAGTCAGGCTGACTCGATCGTAGGCCGCTCTTGGTTCTTCCCCGAAGCAGACCACAGGTTGATCGTCGATCAGCTCCAGCCGTGCGGCGGCGGTTTCCTGACGTGCAGTTACGAACTGCTCAAGAAACCGGCAACCAACAGGCCCGTTACCAACAACTACGATCGGTCGCCGAGCCGTTGTGCCATCTTTCGGCACAGCCACGTGGTCTCGTTCTGGATTAGTCAAGATCGCGGACATTTTCACTGAGAGGTCAACGGCGGAATGATCGTTCATCAAGACCGCACAGCGGGAGATTCAGGAATTGCTGACGAGCGGGACTCCCGACAAAGTGTGGTCATAGTCGATCAAAGCAATGCACGGACCACTTGAGTGGAAAGCTTCCAGACTGATTGCGAAACGAAGTCACCCACGCACTGGTGACCACGGAAACTGTGGATTGCCACGCCAGTCGGGTGCTGAAGCCTTCGGGTAACTCAAGGCACGCCTGCCGCATGAGTAAGCAGATCGAATCCGGTTAAACGCACTCACGTCAGGCTGCCGGCGGAATTGCATCGTCGACGCGCAAAAAGAAGGAGCAAAGCCCTCTGAGTCTCACCCATGCTGAGTTTGGCTGTATCGGAATCCGAAATCTTAAAACTTCAGCGTCGACATGAAGCAGAAGAAGTCAGCGTCGTTGCGGTTAAGTGCGACATGCTGAGTGACAGCATCGCCGTATAAGAACCAACTGTAACCAGGCTGTAAAAGTTGCAGGTTCTCTGGAGCAGCGACTTCGGGAAGTGGAGGCAGAGTTGCGAACTGTACTTCAAAAATGGCGACTGACGCGGCCGCGCGAAGTAACTTCCTCACGTTCAGCGATTTTGAAGTCAGCATAGAACTTCAGCAGGTCTACCCGATTTTCATCAATCCTCGCAATCGGCAATTCTTCGTTGAAGACGGATGCGTCAGATAGTCTGAACGTATGCGGTAAACACGTCGCACCGCTTCAGCTTAGCAAACGGCTTGACGCGCCAAAGATCGTATGTGGTCCTGGCAGGGCCATCGTCCGATTTCTTTGGACTGTGGCGACGAATGTTCAAGGCATCGCCCGAGGTTGAAAGATACAACCAGCAGGTCAGTTCAGCTCGCCAGCGGAAGCGGTTGGGACGACGAAGCTCAGGTGCAGTTCGCAATGTCGCATGTGCAGGTTCATCCATTCTTCGCTGGCCATTTTTCCGAAGAACGGATGATCGGCAAGAGGGAGTTCACCGTCAAACCGCCTGATCGCGGCCATCACTTTTGGAAGTGCTTCGTCCATCGTGCACTCTTCCGACGGAAGGTACGACGAGAACTTCTTTGGTAGAGCAAACCCCGGTTTCATCTGCTTCGTGATGATCGAATTCTTGATCATAGGCGCGACAAACCACCGCACGAACCACGACGCTTTGAACGGAAATCCGTCGATCGAGCAGTTCAGCGAGCTGGCCAGGTGATCCAGTATCTGAGGAAAGCTCCATTTGCCGACCGTTACGTAAGAACCACCGGCGAGTTCCTCGATATCAGCCCGCACTTCTGCCAGTGTCGAGAAGGCGATGCTGCGGCGTTGAGTGTGCTCGGCGGTGGTCGTCATGAATTCTCACTTCGCGTATTTCGGTCGCGGGGCGGGTTGATTGAGTGGCTGTTTTTGAGGAACCCGGATTGTAGCGCGACGCACTCGATCAGGCGAGTTACCTCGCACGGCAGTCGGCGAGCAAACCCGGAGCTGCTTCGAGCGACTCTCGAACGAGATGCCCCATGTGAGGATGTTCCGGCTGAACGTCGACCGGGAGACCGCATTCGATGATCCGCTCGCTCGCTGTCGGGCCAATCGATGCGACAACACACTTCCGAGCCGCGGTCAGCCATTCGTCTTTCCTGCCCATCCGGTCGGCGACTTCCAGCACGTGAACCATGTGTTGAGCCGTCGTTAGAAGGACAACGTCGAACTCACCCCGAATCGTCGCTTCGATTGCGGCTTCCAGCGGAGCCGTGTCGTCAGGCAACGCCCACTTGTAAATCGGCACCGGAAGAATCTCGGCCCCCAGAGTTTCGAGTTCGGAGTACAATTCAGAGGCCGGTTGTCCGTATTCCTGCACGGCGATCCGGCAATTGCTCAGAGGCTTTGCTCCGACCTGGTCGTCGACCACGCCGGTTGCCCGCTCGAACTCAGCGACTTCCAGTACGGCCTTAACAACTTCGTGCCATGTGTTCGGCTCGACAGCCCGAGCATCAACCCGAACGTTCCATTGACGAAGCACGGCAAACGGCTTCGGGCCTCGAACCACGATCCCGCACTGCTGAATCAGCTCCAGCAGTTCCTCACGAGAATGCTCCGTCTCAATCGCCGTCGCCAGAGCTTCTGTTCCGACGCCCGTCAGGAAAACGAGAAGATCGAGCGAGCCTTCACTCAGCCGATCATAGAATGTCCGAATTTCCTCGGTCATCCCCAGCGTGACTTCCTTCATCGCCGGCGCGATTGTCGCAGAAGCCCCGTTGCGTTCGATCAACGAACGCATCTCGTTGCCCTTCCGCGACTCGAAAGAAAGAACTCGTAGTGGCTCAGGCATGCAAACTCACAGTCATTCCCGTGAAGGTGGAGCTCCAGTACCTCGGATGGCACGAGAAAACTCGGTGTCTTACAAAACTTCCAGAGTCGGCAACGCCGGAGCGTCGACCATTTGCTTCGCGATGGCCATTGCGATGTTTTGACAGACGGTGCGGAGTTCGTCTCGGACCGGGCAGTCGTCGGCGAAGATTTCGGACATGCGACCGGCGTCTCCGAGTTCTCGGATGTGTGCGGTGATGGGCACTTCACCCAGGAATGGAACTCCGGACTTTGCCGCCTGATCTTTCGCGCCGCCTCGACCGAAGATGTCGCCGGACATGTTTTCCACGATGCCGAGCACGGGGATCTTCACCTGTCCGAACATGCTGATCGCCTTTACGGCGTCGAGCAGCGCAACCTTCTGTGGCGTGCAGACAACGACCGCTCCGGCCAGACCGAGCAACTGCGACAGCGTCAGCGAAACGTCGCCCGTACCTGGCGGCAGGTCGATGATGAGGTAATCGAGTTCGCCCCATTCGGTCTGAGCGAGAAACTGAGTCAGCAGTTTGTGAAGCATCGGGCCTCGCCAGACGACGGCCTGATCTTCTTTAACCAGAAACCCGATCGATAACAGCTTCAGGCCGTCTTTTTCGATTGGCTGAATCCGCTGCATTTTCTGGCCGTCCGCTCCGGTGACTTCTTCCACCGGCGGCTCGCCGCTCGCTCCGCAAAGATGAGGAATGCTGGGCCCGTACACGTCGGCATCCATCAGGCCGACTTTCGCCCCGAACGAACTCAGACCGTAAGCCAGCATTGTCGCGGTCGTGCTCTTGCCGACTCCGCCTTTACCGCTGCCCACTGCGATGACATTTTTGACTCGCAGGCCGATCTTACCGCCGGTCTCTTTGCCTTTTACGACCCAACTGAACGAAACTTTTGCCGCTGGAACACCGGCTGACGCCGCCTGAATCGCTGCATTGATCGCGTCTTCGATTCGTTCCTGACCGGGGTACGCGGGAGTTGGAAGTTCGATTCCGACCTCAGCAACACCGTCGGCAGACACGGTCGCCTGTTTGACCATGCCGAGTTCGCCGAGAGTCCTTCCCAACTCTGGATCGGTGACAGCTTCGACGCAACTTCGCAGTTCTGAATCGTTCATAACGTTTTCTTAATGACAACTGATTGGCAGAAAAGTGACTGAGTGGCAGAGATTTGGGTTTGTAGCAGTCTGTTGTGAGGCGGACAACGAACGATCTTTGCTCGTTGCGATTTCGCCGCTGACTCGCAAGAATCGGCAAACTTCGATCCGTTCAGTTTGTTTCGGATCATTTTTCGACTCAGCGATGATCACAACGGAATCCGCACGATGAATCTGATTTTTGATGCTCACCTCGACATGGCCTGGAACGCGGTCGAATGGAATCGAGACCTGACGCTTCCCGTGGCCGAGATCAATAACTTCGAAGGCCAGTTCTCTCGGACCGTTCCGGAGATCGGCGACGCGGTCGTTTCCTGGCACGAACTGCGTCGCGGTCGAGTCGGCATGACGATCTCAACTCTGCTGCCCAGGTTGCATCGCAAAGATGGAGCCCTCACGCACTACCAGTCTCGCGAAGCGGCATACGGAGCGTGTTACGGACAGCTCGCTTACTACCGCGCGATGGTCGCCGCCGGGCAAATTCGAGAAATCTCCGATCTGGCCTCGCTGGAAGATCACGTCGCTCAATGGGAAGCCGATCAGTCGGGAGGAGCCAGCGCGCTGCCCGTCGGATTTATTCTCAGCATGGAAGGCAGCCCGTCGATCCTCGCTCCGAGCCAGATCGAAGAATGGTACAACGCTGGATTAAGAATCCTCGGCCCTGCTCACTACGGTCCCGGCCCCTACTGCTTCGGAACCGGCAGCGAAGGTGGCCTGAAAGATGGCGGCGCGGAACTGCTCAAAGAAATGGACCGAGTCGGCATGCTGCTCGACGTGACTCACCTGGCCGATCAATCGTTCTGGGAAGCGCTCGACATCTTCGAAGGCCCGGTCCTGGCAAGCCATCACAACTGCCGTGCCCTGGTACCTGGGGATCGACAACTCGACGACGACCAGCTCAAAGAGCTGATCAAACGCGGAGCCGTCATCGGAGCCGCCTTCGACAACTGGATGATCAAGCCCGGCTGGGTGCGCTTTAAGTCCGATCCTCAAACCGTTTGCATGGCAGACATCGTCGACCACATCGACCACATCTGCCAGCTAGCCGGCAACGCCAGCCACTGCGGAATCGGCACCGACCTCGATGGCGGTTTCGGCAAAGAACAATGCCCGCGAGACCTCACCACCATCGCCGACCTTCAGCAAATGGCCACACTCCTGGGCGACCGCGGCTACAGCGACACCGACGTCGAAGGAATCATGCACCGCAACTTTCTCGACTTCTTCCGCCGAGCCTGGGCGTGAGAACAACTGTCAGATCGAGGGATTTCGCGAATCGCAGTCAGTCTGGATCAGCAGTCAGCAAGTAGCCTGCTTCATCATCGTGCACATTGCCATCACCCGACGGTCACGTCTCAACGGCAGGAACAATTCTCAGAAACGCGTTTGGAATATCTTAGCGAAAGTCGATTCATTGTGAGTCGCAGGCTGTAAATGTGAGCTTTGAATGAAACGTTTTTCTTGACTGTCGCTTTTGTAGCTTTGCCGGTTGTGGAACGCGGCTCGAAACGAGAGGGTGTGTTTATGGAAGAGGCAACTCCCCGAGAGTTATTTGAGAAGAGCCTGGACCGGTGCCTTCAATCGAATTCTTTCATCCCAACCTTCTACGGTAAATTCCTCGACTCATCAGTCGAGGTAAGAGCGAAATTCGTGCATACCGACTTTCGGCAACAAAACAAGATGCTGACCCGGTCACTGAAACTTTCAGCTGCCGCTACTGCCGGAATTCCCGCTGGACTGGCGGAAATTAAAATGAGAGGCGAATCCCACGACCGGCACCACCTGGACATTAAGCCTCATCTCTACGACCTCTGGCTTTCCTCGGTAATTGCTTCCGCTCGCATTCACGACAAGTCCTGGGACACGAGAACTGAAGATGCCTGGAAAACAATACTTGGTCACGTCATCCACCGAATGAAAAAAGCGTATTGAGAGGCTGTCACATCGCTGGAACGCGACTGACGTTTGGTTGGTGAATAATCACCGGCGGAGTTGGGCATCACCCCAGTGTTAGACTTGTTGCAGCATGTTGTACCATTCTCACTGAAACTAAGCTGGAACGTGATCGTACCCCCGTTCCTGGTACAGTTGCTATGCGATGCTTCTTTGCCGGTCCTCCGGCGATGCCCGCCTCATTCAAACAGCCACGGTGCGCTACCACTACCCAGAAGCCCTTCTAGGACTTAAGAGTCAGCGTGGTTAGTCTTTCGGCGATTGACTCCATTCTGGCGCAGACGCGTGAGAGATCAGTTGGAGTGTTTCTCAAAACGTAGCGGCGCTTCAGCCACGTCATGCCACTCAGCAGGACGCCGGACTGATCCAGTGGCCGAAGCAGTCGGTGCTCAGCGTCAGTCAAAATCCTCACGGTTTCGTAGTGTCTGATCGCTCGTTGCCACGCCGCTTGATCTTTGCCGAACAGACTCCCCAAAAGTCGGGACAGATCGGACGAAATCGAGTCGGTCGCCATCGCCCCGAAATCGACAACGCCAGACAGTTCGTCGCCTCGAAACAGAAGATGGTCATGCCAGAGATCTCTGATGCAGGGTTGCAGCGGCACCGGCAGTCTCTCGGTAGCGGCTAATTCTCTACGCACCCTCGGGTGAACCGTTCGAAACAGCAGCGCGATTCGAGTGCCAGCGTTCCGGAAACGCGCGTCGCCTTCCAGAGCCAACGCCGCTTCCATGTCAGCGATCGATTTCGCATAGTCATCGATCATGCAAACTCGACGGGCAATCGTCGAACACGGCCGAATGCTTGCTGGCTGAAACCATTGTCTGGTGGCGGCTGTTGGGCACCATTCGCAAATCATGTTGTGAAATCGAGCCAGTTGAGTCATCGCCGATTTCAGTCGTTTGTCATTGGGCTCAGCCAGAAAGTTCGCCGTTCCAGGCATCCACGGTTCGAGTTGCCAGGGCTCACCGTTGAATTCAGGAAGCGATGTCCCCGAGTCTGACTTCAGCGGAATTGGGACGACGAAAACTCCACGAGCCTGTGCCAGTGCAAGCAATTGATGGATGGCGAGAACTCGCGTAACAGCCACTTGTCCGGCAGGCCATCGCCGCAGGCAGTAGCGAGTGTTTGCCGCTTCAACTTTGAAAACCCCCGCGCCACTGAAGCCACCAGAGACCGGTTCAACTCTGGCGTGAGCCCAGTCGGCTATGCGGCGAAACTTCTGACAAAGCACGCTGACGGGATCGCTGATTTCGTTGAATATTCCGGTCAACAAACCTTCGCCCGAAAAAAAAGACTCACGCCTGGCTGACGCAAGTCCTCTCACGATTCGAATACGGGAGGGGAACTTGACTCCCACGTCCAAAGACCTCGAATCCTAAATCCAGCCGCAGCTTTCATCCAGTGTTCGGAAGGAGTTCGTTTGCTTGTTTCTCGCAACTCACTTGAGTCGCGGCTCATGCAGTGTGCTCTCTTCCGTTTCGTCGTTCTGGCAACTCCTGTCCAATTCAGTCGAAACGGTGTCCGGGATTCATTTCGTCAGCGGAGTGCGGCGGCCCATGAAAAACGGACAGAGGCGGATTTGGTTTTAGGTGGCAGTCACGGTTGTGTTGTTTTCTATTGTTTCCGCTACCTTCGTGATGCGGTTGTGGAAATCAGTTTCGAACTCACTGGGTGAGCCCTAGGCCAGTGTCTGATGCCGACGTTTCTGGTTGTAGAAGATTTCAATGTAGTTGAACACGCTGTGCCGGGCTGATTCGAGATCGGCATAGACGCGATAGTTTGTCCATTCGTACTTCAGGCTCCAGAAGAACCGTTCGGCCACCGCGTTGTCGTAACAGTTGCCCGTTCCTGACATCGAACAGGTGATGCCGAGTGTTCGCAGAGTCTGCTGATAGGCATTGCTGGTGTACTGGCAGCCGCGGTCGCTGTGATGCAGCAACTGTGATCCGTCCGGACGCCGCTTTTCGATCGCCTCTCTGAGAGCCGCCTGCACCAGGTCGGTGGCCAGCGACTGACTGACCGACCAGCCAACCACCTTGCGGCTGAACAGATCGACGACTGCCGCCAGATACACCCAGCCGGCAGAGGTCGCCAGATACGTGATGTCAGTCACCCACTTCTGGTTCGGAGCCGTCGCGGTGAACTCCTGGTCGAAGACGTTGGCGGCCGGACGCTTCGACGGATCGACCTGAGTCGTCGTCGGACGGAACGCTTTCCGGCCCACTTTGCTGCGGATTCCCAGTTCTTTCATGGCCTGGGCGACCGTGTTCCGGCAGGCTGTTTCGAGATCATCGCGGTGCTTGAGTTCCTCGGCAATTTTAGTCGCTCCATAAATCACATCGGTTTCCTGATGAACCTGAGCCACCGATTTACGGATGCGGCTGGACCGCTTTGATCGCTCACTCGGCGGACGGTTCAGCGAGTCGTAAAAGCCTGAACGGCTCACGCCCATGACACGGCACATCACCGTGACCGGGAACTCGCTTTGATGCTGATTGATCCAGGCGTGCTTCACAGAGCCCCCTTTGCGAAGGCCCCGACGGGGCAGTCAAACCGCCTGCGGCGGGCCGTCGCCTTTTCCAGAATGGCCCTCTCCAGTTCGGCTCGCTTGAGCTGTTTCCGGAGTCGTGCGACTTCGGCACGCAGTTCTTCCACGGTGGCATCATCACCAGCCGGCTCAGGAGCGGGTGCGATGCGGCCATACCAGTTCCGAGCCGTCTGCTCACTGGCCCCGCAGGCTTTGGCAGCAGCCGGAATGGAATAGCCTTCATCAGTGATCAGCCGGACGACGTCCCGCCGGAACTCGTCAGAATAGGATCGCCGTTGCGAGCGATCGGGTGCGCCGCTCGATGATCCAGGAGTGGACTTGCTCATGAAAATCAGACCTTTCAAAAGGAACAGACAGTATTGCCCGTCCCTGTCCGTTTTTCATGGGCCGCCGCAGAACGCGATTTCGAAATTGAGCATGGGGTGATTCCACTCCTTCAGAAGTTCGAAAAAATCCGAATCCCCCATCGTCTTCCCCGGCCGCCTCAACGTCGCGACGATGTGACTGGAAGCTGCGATAAGCGAAAAA